>JAEEGF010418353.1_pt1 | contig 47781 bp, 38 predicted proteins | sample 9134171 | NCBI WGS metagenome assembly JAEEGF01 (sample SAMN16246542, study PRJNA631951) | gut metagenome | biome: gut microbiome; feature: rumen; material: AP-attached | host: Bos | place: Iran: Karaj | collected 2018-10
ATTCGTTTGTTTTCTGGAATAGGATATTCCATAGGACCTACAGCAGAGAGAGCCTCTGTTCTTACTTCGAGTGGAGTTTTACATTTATATCGTTCTTGTATGCGTTCTTCAGCATAAAACCTCAAATTAGAATCAATGATATCGCCGAATTAAATGAACTATTGGCCAAAAGATGTGCTGATTATAATGCACATACTATTAAAGGCAAACCAGCAAGTGTACTCTAGGTAAGTTGTCTTAATAATAATTGATTGACTTTTGATATAAGGATGATATCATAGGAATAGATAGTCCGACTCGAAGTTTGGATGACATCGGGTCGGGCTTTTTCTATTCGAATATTTCATGCTATTTCTATAGCAGCAACTATCGGTTTCATACCGTTATAAAGAATATTCCCTGACAATATAATAATATAATTAAAGGGTTTGATTATTACACTCATTGACACCCTATACAATAGGGCGTATAATTAAACTCAGAAGGAGGCTTAATGATCAGAACTTTTATTCAAACGGAAGAGTTCACTAACAAATGGGATGCGCTGGGATTTAACGATGATGATTTAAGAATGTTGGAGCGTGATATTGGTGAAAATCCTAAGAAGTATCCGGTGATAAGAGGAACCGGTAAATTAAGAAAAGGCAGGATATCTTTTCATAACAGAGGAAAAAGGGGAAGCGCACGGTTTTGTTATGCGGATTTTGAATTTGCCGGAACAATATTTTTGGTTACTATTTTCGCCAAGAATGAAAAAAGCAATCTTTCTATGAGAGAAAGAAAGGATATTAAGAATTATTTGTTAATGATAGAAAAAGATTTGGAGGAGAAAAGATGAGTAAGAGTGCATATGAAAGCGTAATGCGTGGCCTAAAAGAAATCCATGAAGATATAAAAAGTGAAAAACCGGTGTTAAAGCGAAACACTGTAATTATAGAACCTGTGAAAGAGTACTCCGGGGAAGAAGTTAAGAATATAAGAAAGTCCGTCGGCATGTCGCAAACTGTATTTGCAAGTTATCTGGGAGTATCAAATAAAACTATAGAGGCATGGGAAGCGGGAACAAATCATCCGTCCGGCCCTGCAAGCAGAATCCTTAGTATGATTGAAATAGACAAAGATATAGTGAATAAATTCCCGTTTGCAAAATGCTCTTTATAGGCATTGTTATCCGCATACGTTGACTTATTCCGTATTCTATGATATATTCACAATGCTAGTATTTTTTAAAGGAGTGAAACTTTTTTTCAATGGACGATAGTCTGGGGCCCTATATAGCGGCGATTATTTTACTTTTATGTGCATCTTTCTGTGCATTGGCTGAGACAGCTTTAGCCTCTGCATCCAAGAACAAAATCAAACTTGCGTCGGATCGTGGTGATTCACGAGCTAAGAGCGCACTCTTTTTGATGGACAATTTTGATAATGCTATAAGCACGTTGCTTATATGCACGAATATTGTTCATATTGCAGCCGCAGCAATAGTTACAAAGGCTGTTGTACATGCATTCGGTATGTCTGCCGTAACCGCAAGTACATTAATAACAACTATTGTTGTATTTTTCTTCGGTGAAATGTTACCAAAAAGTGTGGCAAAAAAGCATAGCGAAAAGTTTTTATTGTCAACCGCTTCGGTTGTCAAGTTTTTCATGTACTTATTTTTACCGTGCGTAAAGTTCTTAACCTTTATGGGACAGTGCGTAGCCAAGCTTATGAAGGGTGATTCAGAGATATCCGTTACGGAAGATGAGCTTTATGACATGATAGAAGATATGGAAGAGCAGGGTCATATCAATGAAGAGCAGTCCGACCTTATTTCTTCCGCATTGCAGTTCGGTGAACTTACGGTTGAAAGCATCTTAACTCCGAGAGTTGATATTGCCGCAATCGATATTGAAGATTCACCGGAAGAGATGTACAAGTTTATTAAGAAACAGAACCATAGCCGTATTCCTGTATATAAGGACACGACTGATAATATAATCGGTATCCTTCAGATAAGAAAATTCCTTAAAGCATATGTGGAGAATAAAAAGCTCCCTTCGCTTAAGGCTGTTAAGGGAATGCTTGATGAAGTATACTATACGCCTATGACAACCAAGATTGATGAGCTTTTACCGCTTCTTTCCCAGAATAAGACCAATATTGCGGTAGTAACCGATAACTTCGGAGGGACCCTCGGTATTGTTACGATGGAAGATATCCTGGAAGAGCTTGTAGGTGAGATCTGGGATGAAGACGATGTTGTCGAGAATGCAATCGAAGAGCTCGGCGATAACGTATATCTTGTAAATGCAGACGAGACGGTGGAAGATGTATTTGATGAGATTGGATACGAAGATCCTGAAGAAGATGAGAGATTTACGAACTTACTTATAAGTGAGTGGGCATACGAGCACTTCAGTGAGATTCCGCAGCCCGGTGATGGATTTGAATATCACGGCCTGCAGGTTAACGTATCCGAGATCATACATAACAGAATTATGAAGGTTCGTATCATAGTCCCTGAAAAGGTAGAAGAGGAAGGGGGCGATGAATAATGTTTCTGTATCTTGTAATAGCCGGAATAGTATTAACCATTTTATTCTCGGCATTTTTCTCTGCGGCAGAGATGTCATTCTCATCCGTTAATACAGTGCGTCTTGAAAACGATGCGAAGGATGGCAAGCGTGGTGCGAAGACAGCTTTAAAAGTTGCAGAGAATTTTGATGATGCGTTAAGTGCAATTCTTATCGGCAACAACTTATTTAACATTGCAGCTTCATCGCTTACGACGGTTCTTGCACTTTGGTTTATTGAGCAGAAGATAGTTACCGTTATGGGTGAGGATGAGCTTAATACGATCGCGACAGCCGTTCTTACCATACTTATCATAATTTTCGGCGAGACCATTCCTAAGATTACCGCTAAGAAAAGCTCTAACGGATTTGCGGTGGCATTCGGATGGCTTGTTAGATTCTTTATGATTATCTTCTATCCTGTAGTTAAGCTTGTTGTATTTCTTGCGAACCTCTTTACCAGCAGAATGAAGCAGGATGATAATTCTGAGGAATCCGTTGATGAATTGCAGTCGATTATTGAGACTGCTGAGGATGAGGGAGTTCTTGATAAGGATAGAACCGAACTTGTGCAGGCGGCTATTGATTTCGAAGATATCAGCGCTTACGAAGTTATGACAGCGCGTGTTGATATGGATGCGATTGATGTAGACGACAGCTACGAAGATATAATTAAGTTTATTCACGAGACACCTTATACCAGAATTCCTGTATATGAGGAAAGTATCGATAATATTATCGGTGTTGTTCATCTTAATAAATTGCTTAAGACATTTGCTGAGAATCCTAAGACCAATATCCGTTCGATTCTCTATAAGCCTTGTTTTGTGTATAAGACGACCAAGCTTCCGACTGTATTGGCAGAACTTCGCGAAGCTAAGCAGCATCTTGCAATCGTTTCCGATGAGTACAGCGGAACCTTAGGTGTTATCACAATGGAAGATGTTCTTGAACAGATAGTAGGTGACATCTGGGATGAGAGCGATGAGGTTGAAAAAGATGTCGTTAAAAGATCGGACAATGAGTTTACGGTTGACGGCGATATGATAATATCCGATTTCATTGACCTTTGCGGACTTGACGAGGATGAATTCGATTGTGATTCGGATACCGTCGGCGGATTCGTAATCGAGACTTTCGGAACCTATCCTAAAAAGGGCGATGAGGTCGAGTATGAGAATATTACTTTTAAGGTAATCGAGATGGATGAGCGCCGTATAGGAAAGCTTATCGTTAAGATAAATCCCGTAGAAAGTGATAACGACTAAAATAAAATAAACAAAATTTTAAGTAATTTTTTAGTAATAATTATGTTATAATAAGAGAAGGGCTATATTAATATAGTTCTTCTTTTTATTTATGTATCTAAAAAATTCATTAACCCGGAGGACAATATGGCAAAGTATGTAATGGCACTTGATGCCGGAACAACAAGCAACAGATGCATCCTTTTCAATGAAGAGGGCAAGATAGTATCCATGGCGCAGAAGGAATTTACACAGATTTTCCCGAAGCCGGGCTGGGTTGAGCATGACGCCAATGAAATCTGGTATACCATGTCGGGTGTAGCTTTTGAAGCAATGCAGATGGCAAAAGCCAAAGCTGCTGATATTGCTGCAATCGGTATTACCAACCAGCGTGAGACAACAATCGTATGGGATAAGAAGACAGGTGAGCCTGTATATAATGCGATTGTATGGCAATGCAGAAGAACGGCCGATTATTGTGATACTCTTAAGGAGAAGGGGTTAACGGATTATTTCAAGAATAAGACAGGACTTGTAATCGATGCGTACTTTTCGGGTACCAAGTTAAAGTGGATTCTCGATAATGTTGAGGGTGTACGCGAAAGAGCGGAAGCTGGGGAGCTTCTGTTCGGTACAGTCGAGACCTGGCTTATCTATAAGTTATCGGGTGGTAAAGTTCACGTTACGGATTATTCCAATGCGTCAAGAACAATGTTATTCAATATCAATTCCTGTACATGGGATGATGAGATATTGAAGGAATTCAATATTCCGAAGGTTATGCTTCCTAAGGTTGTAAGCAACAGCGAAGTATACGGAATGACGGATCACGATCTTTTCGGAGGAGAGATTCCGATTGCGGGTGCTGCGGGTGACCAGCAGAGCGCATTATTCGGACAGACCTGCTTTGAGGCAGGTGAAGCCAAGAACACATACGGTACAGGTGGATTCTTACTTATGAACACTGGCGATAAGCCAATATTCAGTAAGAACGGTCTTGTCACAACGATTGCGTGGGGAATCGACGGCAAGATTACATATGCTTTGGAAGGTTCTGTGTTCGTTGCCGGGGCTGCAATTCAGTGGCTTCGTGATGAATTAAGACTTATCAAAAATGCCGCAGAGTCAGAGACACTTGCCTTGGAAGTTCCCGATACCAACGGCTGCTATGTAGTTCCTGCTTTTACGGGACTTGGAGCTCCGTATTGGGATCAGTACGCAAGAGGTGCAATTGTAGGTCTTACACGTGGTGTTAATCGTAATCACATTATAAGAGCGACTCTTGATTCAATTACATATCAGACCAATGATGTGCTTTCGGCAATGTGCGCCGATACGGGACACGAGCTTAAGAGCCTTAAGGTTGACGGCGGAGCATCGCAGAATAATTATCTTGTGCAGACGCAGGCTGATGTATCGAATGCACCTGTTATGAGACCAAGCTGTGTAGAGACAACCGCTATGGGTGCCGCATATCTTGCGGGACTTGCGGTAGGCTATTTTAAGAACTTGGATGATATCAAGAAAAACTGGGCGCTTGACAGAGAGTTCAGACCGTCTATCTCAGATGAAGAAAGAGATACAAGACTTAAGGGTTGGAAGAAGTCGGTTAAGTGTGCTTGCGGATACGCGAAGGAGGAACTATCATGACGGAGTCATGATTTAGCATAGTTCCGACTGACCTGGCAGGATTCGTTTACGAATCCTGCCGATACAAGTAAAAAGGAAGAATAGGTAGAATATATGAATAGTGATGTAATTATAATCGGTGCGGGTGTTACAGGTTGTGCTATCGCCCGTTACCTTACGAGATATGATGTAAGCGTTATGGTGTTAGAGCGTAACGAAGATGTATGTACCGGAACATCCAAGGCGAATAGCGGAATCTGCCATGCGGGCTTTGATGCAAAGGAAGGTTCATTAAAGGCTAAGCTTAATGTTGCAGGTAATAAGATGATGGAAGTTCTTTCAAAAGAACTTGATTTTCCGTTTATAAGAAACGGCTCACTTGTTCTTTGCGAGAAGGAAGAGGATATGCCTCGGCTTCAGGAATTATTGGAGCGCGGTAAGAAGAACGGTGTAGAGAATCTTGAGATAATTGACAGAAGCGCGTTAGAAAAGCTCGAGCCGAATATTACAAGATATGCGGTAGGCGCTTTATATGCGAAGGACGGTGGAATCGTAGATCCGTTTATGCTTACTATTGCGCTCGGTGAAAATGCTGCGGATAACGGAGCAAAGTTTATTTTCAATTCAGAAGTAACAGACATTGAGAAAAGTTCCGGCGGTTATATAGTTAAGACTACCGAAGGCAACTATGAAGCCAAGATAGTTATCAATGCAGCTGGTGTATATGCAGATAAGATTCATAACATGGTTTCCGAAGACAAGATGCATATAGTTGAGAGAAGAGGAGAGTACTTCCTTCTTGATAAGTCGGCAGGTTCATATGTAAAGAGTACAATCTTTGCACTTCCGACAGCCTTAGGCAAGGGTATTCTTGTATCGCCTACAACTCACGGTAACTTAATCGTAGGTCCTACTGCTAACGATATCGAGGATAAGGATGATACCGCAACTACAGCTGCAGGTTTACAGGAGATTCGCGACATGGTTGATAAGCGTGTGGTTAACTGCCCGCTTAATCAGGTAATTACCTCGTTTTCAGGTCTTCGTGCGCATGGTGACAGAGGCGATTTTATAATTGAAGAAGTGAAGGACGCGCCGCACTTTATAGATGTTGCGGGTATCGAGTCACCGGGTCTTACATCAGCACCTGCAATAGGTGTTATGGTATCCGATATGGTTCGCGATATGCTTTCTCTTAAGGAGAATGCAAAGTTTAATCCGAAGAGAAACGGAATCTTACATCCGTTCACTTTGTCTGATGAAGAAAGAGATAAGCTTATTAAGGAGAAACCTTCATATTCAAGCATCGTATGCAGATGCGAGATGATTACAGAAGGTGAGATTATAGATGCTTTGACAAGAACGCTTCCGGCTAAGTCTTTAGACGGTGTTAAGCGTCGTGTAAGAGCAGGCATGGGAAGATGCCAGGCGGGCTTCTGCTCACCTCGTGTAATGGAACTTATATGTAAGTATACGGGTTGCTCTATGGAAGAAGTAACGAAGTTCGGCGGAGCATCAAGACAGATACTCGGAACAATTAAGGAAGAGATATAGGAGGTGCGGTAAATGAATTGTGATCTTGTCATAATAGGCGGAGGTCCTGCAGGTCTTGCCGCAGCCCTTTCCGCAAGAGAAAACGGAATTGAAGATATACTTATACTTGAACGCGACCATTATCTTGGAGGTATCTTGAACCAGTGCGTTCATACGGGATTCGGTCTTCATACTTTTAAGGAAGAGCTTACGGGCCCTGAGTATGCAGAGCGTTACGTTAACATGGTTCTTGAGAAGAAGATACCTTATAAGGTTGATACCATGGTTACGGATATTGCGGAAGACAGGACAGTTACCGCAATGAATAAGGATGACGGCGTTATGAAGATTAAGGCGGGCGCAGTAATCCTTGCGATGGGATGCAGAGAGCGTCCGAGAGGAGCAATGAATATCCCGGGCAAACGTCCTGCAGGTATCTATACCGCGGGTACGGCACAGCGTCTTGTTAATATTGAAGGATATATGCCGGGTAAGGAAGTTGTAATCTTAGGTTCCGGTGATATCGGACTTATTATGGCTCGTCGTATGACTTTAGAGGGTGCACATGTTAAGGCTGTCGTAGAGATTAAGCCTAAGTCCGGCGGACTTGTTCGTAACATAGAGCAGTGTCTTAATGATTTCAATATCCCTCTCCTTTTAAGCCATACCGTAACAGAGGTAGAAGGCGATACAAGAGTTACCGGTGTTAAGGTAAGCCGTGTAGATGAGAACATGAAGCCTATTCCGGGTACTGAGACACATTATGACTGTGATACATTGCTTTTATCCTGCGGTCTTATCCCTGAAAATGAGCTTACAAGAGGTGCAAATGCGACTATGGATCCGAAGACGGGCGGCCCTGTTGCCAACGATCATCTTATGACATCCGTAGACGGAATCTTCGCATGCGGTAACGTATATCACGTTCATGATCTTGTAGACCATGTATCGGAAGAAGCAGTTAAGGCAGGAGCTTTTGCTGCAGAATATATCAAGGGAAAGAGAGGGTAACGAAATGGCAGAAAGAACAATAGTCTGTATCGGTTGCCCGAAGGGCTGTGAGATACACGTTAAATACGAAGGTCATGAAGTAATAGAAATGACCGGTAATACATGTAAGCGCGGTGAGGATTATGTAAGAAATGAGATAACTCATCCGCTTCGTATGGTAACATCAATTGTGCCGGTAGAGGGCAGCGAATTTAAAACAGTACCTGTTAAGACAAGAAGTGATATACCGAAAGAGAAAATTTTTGATGTAATGCGTGAACTTACCCATGTTAAGGCAAAAGCGCCTGTCAAAATGGGTGATGTTATACTTGAAAATGTTGCGGGTACAGGTATAGACATCGTGGCTACAAGAAGTGTATAATATTTATATCAAACAGAAGGAGATTTATGCATATGTCTGATATTCAAAAAGCCAACAACCTGGCCAGAAAATTGTTTACTATCGTAACGCTGATTCTTCTCGCAGCTTATACGCTTGAACTCGTAAAAGGAACTAAGACAGTGGCTCTGTTTGCTGTTCTTATGGTTCTTGATTTGGGACCGATGATTGCATCCCATATTCTCTACAAGATGAATCCTGAGTCTGGTGTTATAAAACATGTTATCGGAATAGGATACGGTATATTCTATGCGGTTAATTGTTTTGTAAGCCCTGATCAGATGGTATTTGTTTATGCGTTCCCGATGCTTGTTGTTGTTTCCATTTACGTTGATAAAAAGTTTACTACGATAATATCTGTAAGCCTTATAGTTATAGCGCTTGCACATGCAGTTTGGTATACCAACAAAGCAGGTTGGACTAACGAGAATACCGCAACTATGGAGATAGAGATAGCTGCCGTTTTACTTGTTGTAATCTTTACATATGTATGCAATATGTTTATTGTGAATCTTAATGAAAGCAAGCTTAAAGTAATCGATGAAGCCGGACAGAGGACCAACAATATGCTTGATGAGATTAAGAGGATTACAGGTCGTATGACAGAAGAAGTTTCGGTTGTGTCCGATAAGATGACAATGCTTTCCGCAGCCAGTGAGGAGACGCTTGCATCGATGAATGAAGTTCAGTCGGGTACCCAGGAGACCGCCAATTCTGTTCAGACTCAGATGATTAAGACTGAAGAGATTCAGACTCAGATAGCTAAGGTTTCGGAAGCATCCAAGAATATCGGTATCAATGCGGAAGATACGGTTAAGGCCATTAATGAAGGCAGAGATAATATCAATAAGCTTATCAGACAGGTAGAGATTTCCCAGGAAGCAGGTACCGGTGCTGTTAAAGAAGTTGAAGGACTTAAGAATTCAACGGAACAGATGGAGAGTATCGTTCAGATGATTCAGAGCGTAGCTTCTCAGACAAGTATGCTTGCACTTAACGCATCAATCGAGGCAGCACGTGCCGGTGATGCGGGACGCGGATTTGCGGTTGTTGCTTCATCAATTTCAGATCTTGCAGAACAGACCAAGAATGCAACAGAAGAGATTAGTACACTTATAGGTAATGTTACAGGTGAGATGGAAGAAGTTGCTACAACAATTATGTCACTTGTAGAAAGCAACAATGTTCAGAACGAATCTGCACGCTTGACAGCAGATAGCTTCGAGAAGATTACTGAGAATGCACGTCTTATAAGTGAGGATTCCGGTACTCTTTCAGAGTCGGTTGAGACTCTTGAAGTTGCCAATACTAAGATTGTTGACAGCATTCAGACAATCTCCGCAGTAACAGAAGAAGTTACGGCTCATTCACAGACGACACTTGAAGCAACAAGTCAGAACCAGACAATAGTTGAGGATGTTCACCTTCTTGTATCAGAGATGAAGGAGAATGCTGACAAGTTAAAAGCACTTAGTTAATATATATTTGAGTTATAAAAAACAACATAGAACAAAGTCAAAAAAATGGAAGGGCGAACCGCGTATCCCAGACGCAGTCCCCTTCCTTGTTGTTTTTATAATACATTATTCTATTTGCTTATGTCAATTATTATTTTATTTTTGGGAATTATAATCAGCTTTTTGGTTCTTTTTGAAAGGTTAAATAATCGGATTATTTCGTTTATGGCTTTTTCGTCTGCAATTTTGCATCTTACCAAGTCGATTATTATATTTTCTGACTGGCAAAGGGCATTATTGATATTATGTCTAATTGTATTCTTACCATTTCCTGCAGGGGCTTTTATTTCCCATGGAATATTATTTAACATAATATCCGGAAGATGAACACCGGATATTTGCGATGGAGGAATTAATTCAATATCATATCCGTTTTGCTGTAATATTTTAACTGTATGAAATTCATGAGTTTGTAAATGAACTCCATTGGTTATGAGTTTGCCTGATTGCATATAAAATCCTTTAGTTAATGTGGTTTGCTTATTTTTAAAGTAGGAAAAAATAGCTTTTGAATGCATCGTGAAAGATGCGCTACATATTTATTATATATTGTAAGACGGATAAAAACAATAAGAATATGTATGTTCTGAAAAATGAAAGAGTTCATGGTACTGGCCTAATGAAAATTTTACAGATGATGTACTTTCTGATATAGAAAAATATAATGTTGACTTTATTCGTAAGTATCAAACGGAACATGGATTAGATTACACTCCACAGTAAAGAAATACTGATTGGTATTATTTACAAGATGTATTATTTACAAGAATAAAAACTCCGTGACAGCTTACTAAAGCTGTGTTATAATTCTTAATAGGTTTTGGTTGAAAATTGAGGTGTGATATGCTATATCATAGAGAACATCAACCGAATATGTATTTTAAAGGCAGTTCTTTATGAACTGCCTTTTTTGTTTCACTTTAATTTTGTAATGCTTTACTACGGTAAAGCGAGGAGGTATTTAAATGAAGGTAGTAATTACAGGCGAGAATCTTACACTTGAAGATTTGGTTGCGGTTGCACGTAACGGTGCGGAAGTTGAGCTTTCCGATGAAGCTAAAGAAAATGTTCGCAGATCACGTCAGGTAGTAGACGATATCATAGCTGAAAAGCGCGTGGTATACGGAGTTACAACAGGATTCGGAAGCTTTTGCAACACAGTTATTCCTACAGAGGAATCCAAGAAGTTACAGAGGAATCTTATTATCACACATGCCGTAGGTGCAGGCGATCCGTTCCCACAGGATATTGCAAGAGCAATTATCCTTTTAAGAATCAATAACCTTGCAAAGGGATTTTCCGGAATTCGTATGGAGACACTTGAGTCACTTATCGGAATGCTTAATAAGGGCGTTACACCTGTTATTCCTGAGAAGGGTTCACTTGGTGCATCAGGAGACTTGGCACCATTATCTCATATGGTATTACCGTTAATCGGACTTGGCGAAGCCTGGTATAAGGGCGAGAGAATGTCCGGTGAGGAAGCAATGAAAAAGGCAGGAGTTCCGATTATTGAACTTACAGAGAAGGAAGGTCTTGCACTTATTAACGGAACACAGGTAATGAATGCTGTAGGTGCACTTACAATGTATGATGCACTTAACCTTGTTAAGGTAGCAGATATTGCAACAGCACTTTCATTTGAGGCACAGCGCGGTGTTATCGATGCATTACAGCCTCGTATGCATACAGTTCGTCCTCATAAGGGACAAATTGATTCTGCAGCAATAATGGCACATTTATTATATGGTTCCAAGAACGTAACAAAACAGGCAGAAATTAAAGTACAGGATGCGTATGCATTAAGATGTGCACCACAGGTACACGGTGCATCAAAGGATGCAATTAATTATGTAAAAGAACAGATTGAGATAGAGATGAATTCGGTTACGGATAACCCGATCATCTTTGCAGATACCAAGGAAGGAATCTCCGGTGGAAACTTCCACGGACAGCCGATGGCACTTTCATTCGATTTCCTTGGAATTGCACTTTCGGAGCTTGCAAATATCTCTGAGAGAAGACTTGAGAGACTTGTAAACCCTGCACTTTCAGGACTTCCGGCATTCCTTGTTGAGAACGGCGGTGTTAACTCAGGATTCATGATTGTACAGTATTCAGCAGCTTCACTTGTATCCGAGAATAAGGTACTTGCTCATCCTGCATCTGTTGACTCAATTCCTTCATCAGCTAACCAGGAAGACCATGTATCAATGGGTACAATTGCAGCAAGAAAAGCAAATACAATTATGAAGAATCTTCGTCGTGTACTTGCAATGGAGATGATGTGCGCATGTCAGGCAATCGATCTTCGCGGTGACAAGGGAATGGGTGTAGGTACACGCCCTGCATATGACGTAATCAGAAAGGTTTGCCCGCATCTTGATTGTGACAGACCACTTTACGGAGATATCAATAATTGCGAGAATACAATTATCGACGGAACACTCGTTAGCGCTGTAGAAAAGGCAGCAGGCGAGATTAAATTCTAATTAATATAGGAGGATGGACAGATGTTAACCAATTCACAGATAGCTGATGCTATGACGATTAAGCTTGATCCGGTACTTCCTGAGTATCCGACCTTCGATCCTAATATTCGTCGTGCACCGAAAAGAGAGCTTACATTAAATGCAAGAGAGATTAAGCTTGCAGTTAAGAACGCACTTCGTTATGTACCGGAGTGCTTACATGAGCAGCTTGCTCCTGAATTCTTAGAGGAGTTACTTACAAGAGGACGTATCTATGGATATAGATTTATGCCGAAGGAGAGAATCTACGGCAAGCCTATAGATGAGTATAAGGGAAACTGTATCGAAGGTAAGGCATTCCAGGTTATGATCGACAATAACCTTGATACTGAAGTTGCACTTTATCCGTATGAGCTCGTAACTTACGGTGAGACCGGACAGGTATGCCAGAACTGGATGCAGTATCAGTTGATCAAGAAGTACTTAGAGCAGTTAACAGATGAGCAGACACTCGTTATGATGAGCGGTAACCCTCTCGGACTTTTCCGTTCACATAAGACATCTCCTCGTGTAACTATTACCAACGGTCTTATGGTAGGTATGTTTGACGACCCTGAGACATGGGCAAAAGCTACAGCAATGGGATGTTCTTCATACGGCCAGATGACAGCCGGCGGTTGGATGTATATCGGACCACAGGGTATCGTACACGGTACATTCAATACAATTCTTAACGCAGGAAGACTTAAATTAGGTATTCCGCAGGATAAGGACTTAACAGGTCACTTATTCGTAACATCGGGACTTGGCGGAATGAGCGGTGCTCAGCCTAAGGCAATCGAGATTGCAAAGGGTGTAGGTATCGTTGCAGAAGTTGATATGAGTAGAATCAAGACCCGTCATGATCAGGGTTGGGTATCATTAATTGCTGAATCTCCGGAAGAAGCTTTTAATACAGCAAAAGAGTACTTAGACAAGAAGGAGTCAATTTCTATTGCTTATCATGGTAACGTAGTAGACCTTCTTCAGTATGCGGTTGATAAGAACATCCATATCGACCTTTTATCAGATCAGACTTCTTGTCATGTTCCTTACGACGGAGGTTATTGCCCGGAAGGAATAACTTTTGAAGAAAGAACAGAATTATTAAGAACAGATAAGGCTAAGTTTATTGAGCTTGTTAATAAGACACTTGTACATCACTTCCACTTGATCAAGACATTGACAGAGCGTGGAACATATTTCTTCGATTATGGTAACTCATTTATGAAGGCTGTATTCGATGCAGGTGCTAAGGATATTGCGAAGAATGGTGTAGATACATCCGAAGGATTTATCTTCCCTTCATACGTAGAAGATATCATGGGACCTATGTTATTTGACTATGGTTACGGTCCGTTCAGATGGTGCTGCTTATCAGGTAAGCCTGAGGATCTTCATAAGACGGATATGGCAGCTATGGATGTTATCGATCCTAACAGACGTGGCCAGGACAGAGATAACTATATTTGGATTCGTGATGCTGAGAAGAATAAGCTCGTTGTAGGTACACAGTGTCGTATCCTTTATCAGGATGCTTACGGTCGTCGTGATATCGCACTTAGATTCAATAAGATGGTTCGTGACGGAGAAATCGGACCTGTTATGCTTGGTCGTGACCACCATGATACGGGCGGAACAGATTCACCATACAGAGAGACATCCAATATTTACGATGGATCGAATATCACTGCAGATATGGCTATTCAGTGTTATGCAGGTAACGCAGGCCGCGGAATGAGCCTTGTAGCTCTTCATAACGGTGGTGGTGTAGGTATCTCCAAGGGTATCAACGGCGGATTCGGTCTTGTATTAGACGGTTCCGAACGTGTAGATGAGATATTAAATAAAGCTATACCGTGGGATACAATGATCGGTGTAGGTAGACGTAACTGGGCAAGATGCGAGCATTCCATCGAGACAGTTGCAGAGTACAATAAGATTACTAACGGTACAGATCATATCACAATACCTTACATAGCTTCCGATGACCTTATTGAGAAGGTATGTAACGAGAAGGGAATCAAATAATGAAGACTATCATTAAGAATGCGTCCGAACTTGTTACCTGTAAGGGTGGCGTTAAGTACGGCAAGGCAATGTCTGATATAGGGCTTATTCATGACGGCGCGGTTGTTATCGATGACGATAAGATCGTTGCGGTTGGTACTACTGATGAGATTCTTTCAAAGTACGATTCCGGTGATGCCATAGTTATCAATGCCGAAGGCAAGACTGTAATGCCGGGTTTTGTTGATTCACATACGCATTTTATATTCGGAGGTTACAGAGCAGACGAATTCTCATGGCGTTTAAAGGGTGACAGTTACATGTCCATAATGGAACGCGGTGGCGGTATTGCTTCGACAATGAAGGCTACGAGAAAGGCTTCTTTTAAGGAATTATATGATGAAGGCTTAAGCCGTCTGAAAAGAATGTTAAGCTACGGCGTTACAACAGTTGAAGGCAAGAGTGGTTACGGTCTTGATAAGGATACCGAGATTCGTATGCTTGAGGTTATGAAGGCTCTTGACGAGGAACAGCCTGTAGATATCGTAAGAACTTATCTCGGCCCGCATGCTACTCCGCCTGAATATAAGGACAGAAATATGGACTTCCTTAAATTCAATGTGGAAGAAGTAATGCCGGTTGTTAAGGAGCGTGAGCTTGCTGAGTTTGCGGATATCTTCACAGAGAAGAATGTATTCTCCATAGAGGAATCAGAGTATTATCTTAAAAAAGCTCATGAGATGGGATTTAAGCTTAAGGTTCATGCAGATGAGATGTATGACTTAGGCGGTGCGGGAATGGCAGCACGTCTTGGTGCGGCATCCGCAGATCATCTTCTTATGGCAAGCGATGAGAGCATTGAAGCACTTTCTAAGAGCAATACGATTGCGACACTTCTTCCGGCAACTGCATTTTCACTCGGAGCAGAGTATGCAAGAGGCCGTAAGATGATTGACATGGGTGCTGCTGTTGCGATTGCATCAGATTATAACCCCGGAAGCTGTCATACATGCTCGATACCGCTTATTATTGCGATATCCTGTATCTATATGCATCTTACAATCGAGGAAGTAATAACTGCACTTACGATTAACGGTGCAGCAGCTTGCGGAAGATCCGAATCGGTTGGAAGTATCGAACCGGGTAAGAAGGCAGATATTATAATCCTTGAGAAGCCGTCAATTAATTTCTTACCGTATTGCACGGGAATGAATATCGTAGAATCTGTAATCAAGGACGGTACGCTTGTAAAGGGCTAATCGCCGGTTACTTGCATTTTTAAATTCGGTGTGGTATTATACACAAGAATTATAAAAGAAAGAGCGCATGTCGCATGGGTGAAGAGATGATTATTAGATAATTTGGCTTAAGTAGACTTAAAGATTTAAATTAGTTACCGTGAGTAACTGTCTTTTCGTATGCTTATAACCGGATTATCACATTTCTTTGGCCTATAATATAGGTTTATTAGTGTGAGTCTGTTTTGCATACGCAAAGCAGACTCATTTTGTAACTTTAGACGGGAGGAATGCGACATGTTACAGATAAAAAACCTAACGATTACACATAGAAAAGATCTTCGTATTATACTCGAGGACTTTAACCTTACTCTTAATGATGGTGATAAAGCAGTTATCATAGGCGAGGAGGGCAATGGCAAGTCGACTCTTATGAAGTGGATATATAATCCCGAATTGGCTGAAGAATACACGGAGTGTACAGGAGAGCGCATCATAGGAAACGAAGTGCTTTCTTATCTTCCACAGGAACTGCCGGAGGAAGATAAGAATAAGACCTTATACGAATACTTCAGCGAATCGGAGCACTTTTTGAATAATACGCCTAGAGAATTATCCGAACTTGCAGGACGCTTCAATATGTCTTCATCGGTATTCTACAGCGATCAGGTTATGGCTTCTTTATCGGGCGGGGAGAAGGTAAAAGCGCAACTTATGAGAATTCTTATCAATAAGCCCACGGTGCTTTTACTTGACGAACCTTCAAATGATATTGATATAAGTACCCTTGAATTGCTGGAAAAGTTCATTAACGAATGGGACAGAATCATATTATTTATTTCTCATGATGAAACGTTGATAGAGAATACCGCAAATGTAATAATCCATCTTGAGCAGATAATCAGAAAGACCAAGAGCAGATATACTGTTGTAAGAGATAATTATATGCATTATATAGAAGGACGTTCGGAAAGTTTTTCACGACAAGAACAGCAGGCAATAAATGAGCGAAAAGAAAAGAAAATCCGTGATGAAAAATTTGCAAGGATATACAACAAGGTGGAGCATGAACTTGCTTCGGTATCAAGACAAGCCCCGGGAGTTGGCGCCCAATTAAAAAAGACAATGCATAAATTAAAATCAATGGAGCATCGTTTTGAACGTGAAGATGAGAATATGACCGAAATGCCTGAGCAGGAAGAAGCTATTTTCTTTAAACTTGGTGGGGATACTGCTAAGATGCCTGCGGGTAAGACGGTTATAGAATATAGTCTTGATGAATTAATAACTCCTGATGGTATAAAAGTTCTTGCAAGAGATATATTTCTTAGAGTAAGAGGCCCTGAGAAGATATGTATTGTCGGAACAAACGGAATTGGGAAAACTACACTTCTTCGAAAAATGGCTGAGGAATTATTATTGAGAAAAGATATAAGAGCTCAGTATATGCCTCAAAATTATGAAGATATGCTTAATCTTGACGTAACACCTGTTGAGTTTCTTGATAATACCGGTGATAAAGAGATAAGGACGAGAATAAGGACGTATCTGGGCTCTTTGAAATATACAGCAGATGAGATGGAGCATCCTATAAGGGAGCTTTCCGGCGGACAGAAGGCTAAGGTACTTCTTCTTAAGATGAGCTTGTCTGATGCCAATGTATTGATACTTGATGAGCCTACGAGAAATTTCTCACCTTTATCAGGTCCTGTAATAAGGCGAATGATTTCGGAATTTCCGGGTGCGGTTATAAGTATTTCTCATGATAGAAAGTATATAGACGAAGTCTGTGATAAGGTCTATGTCCTTAATGAAAGTGGGTTAAAGGAAAAACTCTAATTCACAGAAAATTCAGATAACTATGTTAGTATGATAATTGATTAATTGTGCGCATAACCATTTTACAAGGAGGTAGATTATATGGTTGGAACAAATGGTATTAATAAAACCACCAACACCTATTTAGGTGCGACATCGACTGTTAAAAAGGGAGTTAAGACAGCTGATGTAAAGTCGGCAGCAGTAGATACTCAAGTTAAGTCAAGTGAATCGAAGTTGTCCGATAAGGCGAAGACATATCTTGAGAATCTTCGTAAGCAGTATGGTGATTATGATTTCGTAATTGCCGATGAAGGCGATGACAAGGCTGCATTAATCAATAGAAGTAATAAGGAGTTTTCCGTAGTATTTTCGAGTGAAGAGCTTGAGAAAATGGCTTCCGATGAGAATTATGCAAATGACCAGATGCATAAAGTTGATACGGCTGTTAAGATGTCGAGAAGAATCAATGAGCTTTTCGGATTCGAGCAGAACTGGGGTAATGGTGAAGATAAGAGTGCAATAACCGAGATTGCGATAACCTTTAATGAGGATAATACAATTTCAATCTTTGCAAATCTTGAGAAGATGAATGAAAAATCGCGCGAGATTCTGGAGAAGAACGCAGAAGAGCGTGCAGAGGCTAAGAAGGCTGAAGAGGCTAAGATGAAGAGCAATCCTTATTTCAAGCCTGAAGATATAATGATTAAGCGAACGAGACTTGAAGCCTCATCTGAAGAAGAGCTTATCGATAAGATTATGAATCTTGATTGGGAGAGCATTAAAGAGACTCCTATAACTATCGGCGATAAGATTAATTATTCAGTTTAAGTAAGTTAAATCAGTCGGAGATGACAATAGTTATCTCCGACTTTTTTATCGGTTGCTACTTTAAGTGTAGAATTGTATTATTAAAATATATTATTAAGGGAGGTTGTCTATGAGTGTTGACGTGACAGGTAATTCAATAATTGAAAGAAGCCGCAGGTTCTACGAAGCGGAAGTCGCACCGATGATACATGAAAAGTTCCCGGAGGCGGAAGAACGAATTGCTGTAGGAATTGCGGGAGAGGGTTCCGACTGCTTCGGCTTCGATGATTTCGTATCAAGAGATCATGATTTCGGGACGGGAGTGGGCCTCTGGCTTACGGATGAAGATTACGAGAAATATGGCAACCTTTTGTCGATTCTATATAATGAACTTGTAAATAAGCATGATTCAAACCTTACCGAGCGTCTTATGGAGCGTCGCGGTGTTATGACGATTCATAGCTTCTATTCCAATATCCTTAATATCGATTGTGATACGGAAAATGCAATCATAACCGACGAAGACTGGCAAAGACTTGACCATAGCTGCCTTGCGACTGCCACCAATGGCGTAGTGTTCAGAGATGACCTTGGCAAGTTTACAGCCTATAGAAAAGCGCTTCTTAACTACTATCCCGATAAAATCCGAAAAGAGCGCATAGATACGGAATTGCATCTCTTCTCACAAAGTATGCAGGTTAATTACGCACGCTGTATGACAAGAAGGGATATTGTTGCTGCAGAGATGTGCAGAGCACAGGGTATTAATTCCGCAATGCAGCTTTTCTTCCTGCTTAATCGTACATATCCACCATACTATAAGTGGACTTTTAAGAAAATGGAAGAGCTTGAAGAAGTAGGAGATTTATCTGAACTTATTGCAAAGCTTGCGGGTACTTACCTTGATCTTTCAAAGTGGGAAGGACTTCCTTACGTTGCGGACCGCCTTAATCTTAAAGATGAGGTAGTAAGCCTTACGGAGCGCATTGCAACCAGAATTGCGACAATCATGAAAAATAAGGGACTTGTTAATTACATAGACCCGTATCTTGAGGGTTATGTCGGAAAAGTATTAATTTAAATACAAAAAATGATGTTGACAGGTTTTAAACCTTGTGTTATCTTGAAAAAGTAGTTTACAGTTTAGCATTTAAGAAAGGAGGTAAATCAAATGACGATGTCTATTAGATTCTTTAACGGAATTAATTCGGGCTCTAACTATGTCCATATGCCGAATTATAGATCCAATAATGTTGTTGTTAATAAGTTTTACCTCCGGGGTGATATACACTGATAGTCCAAGGATTAGTTGGATTTAAATTGTATATACTTAATTTTGGTATAGATTAAGAGCCGGATGGAATACATCCGGCTTTCTTTTTGCGCGATACGGCTGTCGAGCGGGCGCGTTGCTTGCAACAGCGCACATTGGACAGCCAACGCGACACTTGGGTGAAGATGCAATCTTCGCCCAAGCGCGCAAAAAATCTACATTCCCCGGAAGGTTTTTAATAGTTTGGAAGGTGATTACTTGAATAAGATTAGACTTGGAAAAATAGGGCGTAAGTATATAGGACCGCTTATATTTGCGGTAGGATGTATGGTAGTTGCAACCATATGTGATGCAATAGGTCCTCAGCTTACAGCGAGAATTTTTGATGACGTAATTAAGGGAGGAAATACAGCTATATTGCCGACACTTCTTATCGGTTTATGCATAACCGGTGTGGGAAGAGCTTTTGGCGGATATTTCAAAGAGTATACATTCGATATAGTTGGATGTTCGGTAGGTTCTAAGGTTAGAAAAGACCTTTTTAATCATATACAGACACTGTCACTTGATTACTTCGATAAGACCAATACGGGCGAGCTTATGGCCCGAGTTAAAGATGACGCGGACAGAATCTGGGACATCTTTGGAATGACCGGAATGCTGACCATTGAAATCGTGCTCCGTATGGGAATGGTGCTTTACTGCATGTTCTCGATGAATGCGCGTCTTGCACTTATTCCGTTAGGCGTTATGCTTGTTATGGGAGCACTTGCCGTATATATGGAAAAGCGCCTTGACAAGGCATATGACGATATCTCGGAGAGAAATGCGGAACTTACCACGGTTGCCGAGGAGAATTTATCGGGAGTTCGTACGGTAAAAGCTTTTACCGCAGAAGATTACGAAATCGATAAGTTTAGAAAGAAGAACGAAGAGTACTATAATGCGAAGATGAAGTACACGAAGATCGAGAACAGAATCTATCCGTACTTCCCGTTCGTTGCAAAGCTCTTCCCTGTATTCATGGCTGTAATCGGTGGTGTATCGGTTGCAAAGGGCACAATGACAGTGGGATATCTTGCGGCATTTATTGCATACAGTATGGACTTCGTATGGCCGATGGAGGTATTCGGCGAACTTGCCAATGAATACTCGATGATTGCGGCATCATACAAGAAGATTAATAAGATTTTTGCTGAAGAAGCAAGAATCAAAAACGCCGAGAATGCTGTAGAAGGTCCTGTTGCGGGTTCTGTTGAATTCGATCATGTAGGATTTACAGTCGGCGAAAAAGAGATATTAAAGGATATAACTTTTAAGGTTGAAGAAGGTAAGACACTCGGAATTATGGGTGAAACCGGTTCCGGTAAAAGCTCAATCGTTAACCTTATCGGCAGACTTTTTGACGCAACGGAAGGAACCGTTAAAGTCGGCGGTGTTGATGTAAAAGAGCTTAATCTTACAGACCTTAGAAAGGCAATTAAGTATGTGTCCCAGGAGACATTCCTTTTCTCGGATTCGGTTAAGGACAATGTCAGGATGGGTGAGAGAAAGAATATAGAAGAAGACGCTGTTGTTGAGGCTTCAAAGCTTGCATGCGCCGATGAATTCGTATCCAAGATGGAGAATAAGTATGATACGATAATCGGCGAGCGAGGTGTCGGTTTATCGGGCGGACAGAAGCAGAGAATCAGTATTGCAAGAGCTTTTGTAAGAAATAATCCTATTCTTATAATGGATGATTCTACATCTGCACTTGATATGGAAACTGAGCGCGATATACATCATGCTTTAAAGATGATTAAGGGTACGAAGATCATAATCGCACACAGAATATCAGCAGTACGTTACGCAGATGAAATTATCGTTCTTAAGGATGGTAAGATTGCAGAGCGAGGAACACACGAAGAATTACTCGCATACGGCGGACTCTATAAGGAAACATACGACTCACAGTACGGACAGAATCTTATGGAGGTGGTATAAATGGCTAATGCTACGAGACATGATGAAAATGATATAAAAATGAATAAAAGGGAAGTAGTCGTAAGATTACTTAAGTATCTTAAGGGTCACGTCCTTGAGATAGTACTTACACTTCTTGCCATGGGCGGCGCGGTTACGATATCACTTATTAACCCGCTTATTATGGAAAAAGCAGTCGACGAATATATCCCGAATAAGGATATTAACGGCCTGCTTAAGCTTGCGGCCTTTGCGGTAGTGTTAAATGTTGTATTTATGCTCTTAAATAAGGCGAGAACCTATCTTATGGCGCTTTTATCCAATAAGATCGTGCGTGACATAAGAAATGAGATTTACGAGCATATTCAGACGCTTGCCTTTACGTTTTTTGATTCAAGACCTACGGGTAAGATCTTAGCAAGAATTACGGGCGATGTTAACTCGCTGCAGCAGGTATTCTCATCTGCGGTAACGACATTTATCCCGGGTATCGCAACGATCATCGGTGTTCTTTTCATTATGATGAGCAAGAACGTAGTCTTGGGATTACTTTGTATGTCGACGGTACCTGTTATGATTCTTGCGCTTCTTGCGATTGAAAAGTATTCGACCAAGATGTGGGCGCTTTTCAGAAAGAAGTCATCTAACATGAACGCATACGTTCATGAGGATATCTCGGGAATGTCGATAGTTCAGTCCTTTGCGGCTGAAGAGGAGACATCTAAGACTTTCGATGAGCTTGTAAATGAGCATCAGGAAGTATTTAGAAAAGCAGTTCGAGTTAACGATTTCTTCGGACCTTCCTGCGATCTTTGCTGGGCTGTATCGGTAGTGCTTCTATACTGGTTCGGAGTTAAGCTTCTTAATAAAGACATGGTATCAATGGGTGTGCTTATAGCATTCGGTACTTATGTAGGTATGTTCTGGGAGCCGGTCATGAACATTGCGAGCTTTTACAGAAATATGATTACCAATCTTTCTGCGGCAGAGCGAATCTTCGAAGTGCTTGATACTCCTGCCGATGTTAAGGATAAGGTCGACGCTGTCGAGCTTCCGCCTATCGAAGGTAATGTTGAATTTAAGAATGTATTCTTTACTTATGATGTGGGAACGCCTGATGAGACAAGAGTACTTACGGATGTAAGTTTTAAGGTCAATAAGGGTGAGAGAATTGCGCTTGTAGGCCCTACCGGTGCGGGTAAGACTACGATAATCAATTTATTAAGCCGTTTTTATGATATTCAGGAAGGTAATGTCTTGGTTGACGGATATGACGTAAGAGACGTAACCATTAAGAGCCTTCGCCAGCAGATGGGTGTGATGACACAGGAGAACTTTATATTTGAAGGGACTGTAGCTGATAACATAAGATACGGTAAGCGCGATGCTACGCAGGAAGAGATTGAAGAAGCTGCTAAAGCTGTTAATGCGCATGACTTTATCATGAAGATGGAAAAGGGATATGATACCATGCTTATGGAGCGCGGTGCGGGACTTTCCATAGGACAGAGACAGTTGATCGCATTTGCGAGAACCATGGTATCAAAGCCTAAGATTCTTATATTGGATGAGGCAACATCATCAATTGATACCAAGACTGAGCTTATGGTTCAGAAGGGAATCGACGGACTTCTTAAGGGAAGGACAAGCTTCGTTATAGCCCATAGATTATCGACAATTCAGAATGCAGACAGGATATTTGTTGTTGATAACGAAGGTATTGTCGAATCCGGTTCACCGTCAGAGCTTATAAGAAAGAAGGACGGAGCATATAGAAAGCTCTATATGGCTCAGTTTGAAGAGATTAAGCCTAAGGCAGTGTAGGCTGCCTTAGGATATGATAAAGATAAGAAGAAGGAGATTTAAAACTATGAAATTTTCAGAGATGCCTTATGAAAGACCTGATATTAACGAGGTCATTAATAAGTATAAGGATTTAATTAAGAGACTTAGAGAGGCTAAGTCTTATGATGAAGCGCGCGAGGTATTTATAGAGCGTGATAAGTGGTCGGACGAGGTTGATACGACATCAACTCTTTGCTATGTTCGTCAATCAATCGATACTCGTGACAAATTCTACAGCGAGGAGAAGGACTTCTGGGATGAGAATGACCCTAAGTTAGAGGAGTATTACCAGGAGTGGGTAGATGCGCTTCTTGAAAGTCCATATAGAAAAGATTTCGAGAAAGAGTACGGCGACTTATTATTCATCAATGCAGAGATGGATAAGAAGACATTCGCACCTGAAATAATTGAAGATATGCAGAAAGAGAATGAACTTGTCAGCGAATACGACGATTTAATCGCATCAGCACAGATTCCATTTAGAGGCGGTACATATACACTTTCGCAGCTTACGCCGTTTATAACGGATGAAGATGATAATCTTCGTCATGAAGCATGGCTGGCAGAGGGCCGTTGGTATAAGGAACATCAGGCCGATCTTGACAGAATCTACGATGAGCTTGTTAAGCTTCGTGATACAATGGGCAAAAAGCTCGGATATAAGGATTATACACAGCTTGGATATTATCGTATGCAGCGTAACTGTTATACCAAGGAGGATGTAGAGAAGTTCCGCGTTGCAGTGCAGAAGTATCTCGTACCTGTTGCAGATTCGATTATGCGCGAACAGGCGAAGAGACTTGGAGTGTCATATCCGATAGCATATTCGGATGCAGCACTTGAATTTAGATCCGGTAATCCACGCCCTGTAGGTACTGCAGATGATATACTCGCACAGGCTAAGAAGTTTTATGATGAGCTTTCACCTGAGACAAGTGAATTCTTCAGAACGATGCTTGACGAGGATTTAATGGATGTATTATCTACGGAAGGCAAGCAGGGAGGCGGATATTGCACCAGTCTGGGTCAGTATCAAAGACCTTTTATCTTTTCTAACTTTAACGGAACCCAGGGTGATGTAGAGGTTGTAACACATGAAGCAGGCCACGCTTTTGCATATTGGATGAACCGCACCCGCGTTCCGTCGTCATACAGCGATCCAAGTGCGGAAGCTTGTGAAGTTCATTCCATGAGTATGGAGTTTTTTGGTTGGAAGAATGCAGATGGTTTCTTCGGATCTGATGCAAGGAAGTTTAAATACAGTCATCTTGCGGCGGCTCTAACTTTTATACCATATGGAACGATGGTTGATCATTTCCAGCATATAGTCTACGAGCATCCGGAACTTACACCGGCAGAGCGTCATGCGGAGTGGAAGAGATTATTGGGAATCTACCAGCCGTGGCTTAAGTTGGACGGCGAGATTCCTTTCTATTCAGAGGGCGAAGGCTGGCAGAGACAGAGCCATATCTATGAGATGCCGTTTTATTATATTGATTATTGTCTTGCACAGACTGTTTCATTACAGTTCTGGGCTATGATACAGAAGGACGAGAAGAATGCCTGGGAGCATTATATGGCATATACCAAGCAGGGTGGAAGCCGTACTTTCGTGGATCTTCTTAAGAATGCGGGACTTAAGACTCCGTTTGATGAAGAGTGCCTTAAGACAGTATGCGAAGCTGCTACAAAGTGGCTTAATGAGTTCGACCTTACAGGGATTGAATAATCAGGGGACTTCATTTGACAAAAGCGCTGTCAGGTAATATAATCTAAATAAATAAAGGTGTTACCGATAGACGGTTGCCCTTCGACGATTTAAAATGACCGCACGATTAGGCTAGGGGCGGTCATTTTGCCTTATTATTGGAATTGGTTCCAATAGAGTAGCCGAGGCTAAAACAAGTTATGCATAATGCAAGGACTGTGATAAGACTTTCGACTGTCAGCATAAATATCACCCTCCTTTCCTCTTGTAAGTACAAGAAAGATAATCAGAGGGCTTAGCCCTCCGATAAAGAAGAGCAACCGTCCACCGTGTATGGTAACACCTTAATAATATCATAACACAAACATACGTTCGAGACAAATTAAATTTCTATAAACTAAAAGAGTTCAGGATAACAATTGTATCTTGAACTCTTATTTTATTTCCTGATCTAAATTACTGAATTCATTTGAATCAAAAAACTCTTTCAGGGTTAAGTCTAATCCGTCACAGAGTTTTTTTATTGTTATTATTGAGACATCACGGCGAGAAGAATCAAACATGCTGTATGCTGTTGATGGTGTAACACCGGAAAGATTTGCCAATTCATTAATCTTAAGGCCGCGTTCTTTGCATATGTTGGTAAATCTTGTAACAACAGCATCCTTAACGCTCATAATTTCACTTCCTTTCGTATAGAAATATTGTAATAGACATTCCGCGACCGCGTATACGCACTTGCGTATATTTTTCCATTGTGCTAAATTATTGTTTAGAGATATGCAATATTAAGTATAAAGAATGGAGTTGAAAAAATGGCATTGATTAATTGTCCGGAATGTGGAAAAGAAGGTATTTCTGAGCATGCTACGTCTTGCCCTAATTGTGGATTCCCGATTGCTGCTCATTTTAAAGCAATCGAGGAGGAGAAGATACGCAAGGAGAAAGAAGAAAAACGTCGTGAACAGCAAGAAAAAAACAGAAAACTGATTGAAGAGCGGGAGGCAAAAAGAAGAGAGCAAGAGCAGGAACGTGAGAGAATCCGAATGGAGAAGGAAGAAGAAAAACGGAAAAAGAACTTAATTGAAGGAGAGATGAAACCTTTAATTGGTTCGCTCGAATGCGTATATGATTGGACAGATTTGTCAAATCTGGCTTTTGTAATAATCAATAATATACGTGAGAGTATTTCAGTAGGATTTGATATTAAATACGTCAGTAGCGAGAATGTTTCGAATTGTATTGAAACAGTCAATAGCGGAATATTAGAGTATCCATATGTAATACCTGCTATTAAGTTAAACTATGATAATGGGCAGAATAAAAAATGCGATATTCAAAACAGTTCCGGTAAGGTTTTTAAGAAGTATTGGGACTATAATCATTTTGGCGCGTGGTGTACTCCAATAGTAAGTATTTATACCAAAGATGAAACTCAGATCAACGAGATTATCAGAGCTATTGATAATAAGTATAAGGATGCAATACAGGTTTTAGTAAGTAATATATTTGATGAGAGTGAAAAATACGCAATATCATTTTCTATTTCGAAAAAGACTGAAGTAGTAAAGTATGCGTGTTTGGATGAAACAACGCAGTTTTCAGCGAAAATTGAGTTTGAGGCTGTTCTTTTCCCATTTTACGTGGACATAAATCGAAATCAAATTAAGCAGAAAATGCTTGCAAACTTCAGAAAAGTTCAATTGGCGCAGATGTGCGCTGTATACCTTGCAGAGAAAAATAAATTTGAAGGCGAGATAACATTATATGAAAGACTTTTTGCTGATGTTTCCGGTTTAAAATCTTTCTTTGGTCCTGCCAAAACAGAGGCATATGATAATCTCAAAAATATGCTGAAAATGGGACAACAATATACACCTGAACTTATTGAAGCCTCATTCCCTTGCTTAAGTATTGTCTATCATAATTTACCAAATGACATAATGGTAAAGAAACCAAAAGCACAATTGGAAGCAGAAATTAATAAAATCTTTACTCTTTATACATCGATAAGGGATAGTATTTGCAATGAATTAGGAATTCCTGTAAATATCGATGTGGCAAATTCTTCGTGCGCAACTCATACGACAGCAATGCGTAGTAATGCCGGATTAAAATACATTTTAAATGAATTGGGAAAAGATCCGACGAAGAAAATAGCAGATATCATTTCGAAGTATACGGAAATGATTGAAGAGGAGATAGAAGAGGAATTGGCGCGTCGTGAGGCAGCACGAGAACGTGAGGAATTAGAAGGTGATGGTGGCGGAGATATAATAAAGGGTATGCTTGGCGCATATGTAGGTTATAAAGCGGGTAAGATGCAACGTGAAAAGGATAGTAAACAGCACCTTAGAGGAAGCTCGGGTTGCAAGAGAAATCATAGTGATTTTTGTAACGGGTGCAGACATTATGACGTATGCGCAGATAGAACATATTTTTAGAAAGAAGAAGGATTATGGAGAAAAAATTAGTTAATGAATTTTGCTTAGAGTCAATCATACCCGGAATAAAAGAAGCATTGGTGAAAGAATCTTTATTAGAAGTGTTGGATGTTGTCTTGAAAAGGGCAAACAGAGATGTTATGACGGGGGCTAGATCTCCGTATTTTTCGGATACCTATAGGAATAATCAAGAGGATTATATTAAGTGTACAAGAGAATTGATTGAGAAACAATTGGCGAATCTGTCTTCGAAAAACCTTATTAAAGCCATTATTGAAAAGAGTAAAGAGGAACCTGAAATAATAGCCGAAATACAAAAGCTCGTTAATATGGCATTAAAGTATTTATATGTTATTCAAGAGTATGGTTATAATGAAAAACTCGGATATACGATAGTATTATCAAAATGTGATTGCCCGTTAGATTCAACCATTTTGGATGAATTGCATCGAAGAACAAAGAAAACGTATCCGACGTGGACACAGCTGAAATCTCTAAAAGATTATGATGAGATACAGACTGATATTGAAACTATTTCAAAGAAAGAAAACAAGACAAAGCTGGAGTTTGATTTTGAAAATTGGAAAAAGCATTAATAAGGATTGATAGGAGTGATATAATTATGAAGTGTAAAAATTGTGGAGCTGAGTTTGAAGAAGGAGTGTTCTGCCCGGAGTGTGGTGCTATTTGTTCTGATGAAAGTATAAGTATGGACTCGGCGGAGAATGGAACTAATAATAGTACTGTTAATACTGTGGAGTATTCGAATGAGTTTAAGCCTGACCCAAGTTGGCCTATTAGAGAAAAAAAGAATTTGCTTCTTTTAACGTTTTTATTAGGTGGCTTTGGTGCGCATTGGTTTTATCTCGGTAATTATAAGAAAGGCATAATATACTTTTTAATATGCATATCGGGAATATCATATATTCTGTCGTTTATAGATGGAGTGAAGTTCTTGTCTATGGATAAGCTGACTTTTATGACGACATATAAAGTTAGATTGGAATAGATAGTTTTTTTTCTGGTCAAGGAGGATGATATAGGTGAAAAAGAAGATATTTAGTATATTACTTGTAATAACACTAATTATTAGTGTTATGTATACCACGCCGATTAAAGCAAACGTAGCAAAGACAATTGAAAATTACTATGCGTTGACAGAGTCTATTGAATCCTCGAATGAACCGCTACCCGCTAAGTTTGATTTAAGAGATTATGGCTTAGTAACAGCTAAGCGAAGTCAAGGCAATTATGGCATGTGCTGGGCATTCGGTACAGTAGCAGCTTTAGAAAGTAATGCACTTGTAAAGGGTATAGGAACTTATGATTTGTCAGAAAGATATTTTGGTTGGTGCAGTAAGCATATAATTGCCACTAATAACAATAATATATCAGGTGAAGGGGTAGTAACTTCACAAGATGATTGGTACGAAGGCGGTCAGACAGGTTGGACTACACATGCATTAATGAATGGGTATGGTCTAGCCATGGAATCAGATTACCCATATAGAAATATTAAGGAAGATATTTTATACACTACACAGGATAGTCAAGTGTTAAAGTGTATTGGAGTTAGAGTTATTCCACGAAATGATTGGAATGCAATTAAGAACGCAATTATTAAATATGGCGCAATTGAGTTATCCATCGCAAGTATGTCAGATAAAAGTAAGATTTTTAATAGCAGAACGCATAGCTACTATATTTCAGAAGAGTATTATAATAATAACAAGTCTAAGCATAGCGGTGGACATATACTTGCAATAATTGGATGGGACGATAACTACAGTAAGAATAATTTTACATTGACACCGCCAGGAGACGGGGCATGGATAGTAAAGAATAGTGGAGGACTTAATTATTCATATATTTCATATTACAATTATGTTCCTTCTGACTGTGCAGATCTCAGAGCATACGAAGTAGCTCCAATTGAGACATATGATAGCTTATACACATACGACGGTGGAGTAGGTTTAACAGAACTTAAAAGCATTAGTGATGTTGCAATTTCATTTAAAACAAATGGTGATGAGACTTTAACAGGGGTAGCGGTTAAGGTGGCAGGTAAGGCAACAGCAACTATTAAGGTGTATAACAATATAGACAGTTTAGTAAATTTAAATGAAGGTAATTGCATTTACACTCAGACAGTTAACCTTACGGAAAATGGCTATCAGACATTACAATTCAATAAGGGTGTTAATCTCTCAGCTAATAAAGACGTTTTTATAACGGTGCATTTCTCTAATCCGATTATTTATTATATTGATAATAGACGTTCAAGTGGTACTTTAACAAGTATAGCCTCTGCTAATCCAAATGAAACTTTCATTAAGAAAGATAGTGGTAATTGGGAAGACTTAGTTAACTACAATAAAGCAAGTGCTTGCATTAAAGTACTATCAAGAAACGGACATAACAGAAGACCACTTACTTTAAGTAATTCAAACCTTACAGTAAATAATACTAAGGAAGCAACTATCGACTTAACCTGGAAGGAAGTAGAAGGCGCTGAAAGTTATGAAATCTACAGAAAAGCAGAAGGCGAATGGAAATACACTTTACTTAAGACGGTAAGTAATACAACATTAAAGTACTCCGATACGAAGTTGACTTTAGGGAAGAAGTACACTTATAAAGTTATTCCGGTAGCAGGTAATGTCGAAGGTTTTTCAGCAGAAAAAACTCTTACTGCAACAATAGCAGCAACCTGGATTAAGAAATTGGATAATTCCAAATCCGGAAAAATCACAATTACAATCAACAAAACAAAAACAGCAAAGAGCTATTCGGTATACAGATATAATGGCAAGGAATATAAGTGGATAGGCAATACAACAACAGGAACTTTTGTAGATAAGAACGTAACTTCAGGTACCACTTACACTTATAAAGTAAAAGCTAACAAGGGTAGCTTATCAAGCGCATATTCAGCAGCGAAATCATCTAAGGCAAAGTAGTAATTATAAAGAGTTCAGGATAATACAAGTGTCTTGAACTCTTTTTTATTCTGTGATATAATGTCTTGTAATTGTGTGTAGAGTGATACACTAACTAAGGAGGAAGACGTTTAAATGAGCGTGAAGGTTGAACATGTGGACAATAATATGGCCAAGATGACCATTGAAGTTCCGGCAGCAAGACTTGATGAGGCGATTGAAAAAGCATATCAGAAGCAGAAGAATACCCTTTCTTTACCGGGATTCCGTAAGGGCAAAGTACCGAAGAATATGATTGAGAAGATGTTCGGAGTATCTATTTTCTACGAAGATGCTGCCAACATTCTTATGCAGGAAGAGTATCCGGTTGCTATGAAGGAGAGCGGCCTTGATATCGTATCACAGCCGACTGTTGATATTGAGCAGATCGAGAAGGGCAAGCCGTTTATCTTCACAGCAGTTGTTGCAACCAAGCCTGAAGTTAAGCTTGGCGAGTATAAGGGCATGAAGGTTACAGACATTGACGTATCCGTATCTGCTGCAGATGTTAATGCAGAGATTGAGAAGGAAAGAGAAGCCAATGCGAGAATGACAACAGTAACTGACAGAGCAATCAAGAAGGGCGATACTGCAATAATCGATTTCGCAGGATTCATGGACGGCAAGCAGTTCGAGGGCGGCACAGCTACCAACCATGCATTGGAGATCGGCTCACATTCGTTTATCGATACATTTGAAGATCAGTTAGTTGGTAAGAAGACAGGCGAGGAAGTAGAAGTTAATGTTACTTTCCCTAAGGATTACCAGGCTAAGGAACTTGCGGGCAAGCCTGCTATGTTCAAGGTTAAGATCCATGAGATCAAGGTTAAGGAATTACCTGCTCTTGATGATGAATTTGCACAGGACGTATCTGAATTTGATACATTAAAGGATTACAAGGCAGACCTTAAGAAGAAGCTCGTTGAAGGCAAGAAGAATGCAGCTAAGGCAGCTCAGGAAGATGAAGCTATCGAAGGCGTTATCATGAACGCTGAGATGGAGATTCCTCAGCCGATGATTGAGTTCCAGGTTGATGATATTATCAATAACATGTCACAGCAGATGGCTCAGCAGGGTCTTACAATGGAGCAGTACCTTCAGTTTACAGGTATGACAGAGAAGCAGTTAAGAGCACAGGCTGAACCTGAAGCATTAAGAAGAATTCAGGCTTCCCTCGTACTTGAAGCAGTTGCTAAGGATGCTAAGATTAAGATTACTGATAAGCAGGTAGATGAAGAAGTTGCCAAGATGGCAGAGATGTACCATATGGAGATCGAGAAGATCAACAAGCTTATCGGTGAGGAAGAAAGAGAGTCTATTAGACGCGATCTCGAGGTTCAGGCAGCAGTTGATTTGATCGTTAAGAACGCTGTTCCGGTTCCTGCTGAAGAGATGGCTAAGATTAAGGAAGCTCAGGAAGGCGAAGAGAAGAAGCCTGCTAAGAAGACGGCAGCTAAGAAGACAACCGCTAAGGAAGAGACAGAAAAGAAGCCTGCAGCTAAGAAGACAACAACAAAGAAGGCAGCTGATAAGGAAGAGACAGAAGAAAAGCCTAAGGCTAAGAAGACTACTGCTAAGAAGGCAGCAGACAAGGAAGAGACAGAGAAGAAGCCTGCAGCTAAGAAGACTGCAACTGCCAAGAAGACAACAAAGAAGAGCGAATAATTATTAGCTTATAAAAGCGCTGTACGTATATGTGCGGCGCTTTTTTGTACCGTAAAGTCAATCCCGGAACAATGTGAAATGTTTGTTAAAAGCCACATTTGTCTTGGAATTGTATAATATACCCATTGGATGTTCACAAATTTATGGTAGTTTCTTATACATAAATTGCAAAAGATAGTCTGCATTAATCGACTTGAAAGGGGTATTCATATGAAAAAGGCAAGAAGTATAAGGACAAGGTTGGTTATTATTTTCTCATTGATATCAGTCGGCTCGGTTTTAATAGCAGCTGCATTTTCGGCTTATGTTATGAGAACCAATACCCATGATAACTTGAAATCTTTACAGGAGAATCAGACAGCTTATTATGCAGAAGCCGTTAACGCATGGATGGAACGTGAGACGGCTGTTGTAGATTATGCTGCGGGCTATATGGCAAGAATCGGAGCCATAGATTACGATCAGGTTCTTGAATATGCCATAACACAGAAGAAAGTATCTGAGAACGTACAGGAGATCTATATCGGATTTGCAAGAGATAAGCATCTTTGCATTGACGCAGATCTTCCGGCGGACTTTGATTATACATCAAGAGGATGGAGCATGGATGCCGATGCTGCTAACGGAGCGAAGATATATACAGCTCCTTATGTAGATACAATTACAGGCGGAATGGTTATAACCATTGCAGCTACATTTGAAAGCGCCGGCGGACACGGTGTAGTAGGTGAAGACCTTTCAATAGCTACATTGCTTTCAATGTTAGACGGAATCATTGATGATGAAGACGGAACATATGCGTTCATGACCACCGGAGACGGAACCATAGTTCTTCATAAGAACGACGAGTTCGTTATGAAGGATGAGAATGCAATCAATATAGCCGATGTACTTGGCGGTGATTATGTTACTGCTGCAGAGTCGGGCGGTTCATTCGAAGATTACGACGGTGAAGAAAAGTATATTATGAAGTCAGAAGTAAAATGCTGCGGATGGACTGTATACACAGTAACTCCTGTATCTTCATATACATCAGAACTTAACAGAGCGGTTATCGCACTTATAATTATTGCAATTATCCTTGGATTATTTGCTGCAGTAGTAGTATTTATCGTTGGTACCAATATTACCAAGCCAATCGTTGCAGTAGAAAGACAGGTTAGCAGACTTAAAGACCTCGAAGTAGGCGCTATCGAATTTGAGCCTGACAGAAGAAATGATGAGCTTACAAGCATGAGATTCGCAGTTGTAGGTCTTACCAATGAATTGAACAGAATAGTCGGTCAGCTTATCGAAGTTACAACAATTTTAGCGGATGAATTTAAGAATGTATACGGTTCTGTAGAAGAATCTGTATCGAATAATACAGAGATTACGGAGACAATCCAGCAGATAAGTTTTGCAATCGATGAAGTTGCTAATCAGGCACAGACGGCTAATGAAAGCCTTATCAATGTTGCTAACGAGATTGAGACAATTTCCGAGAGAACTTCGGGCATGAAGGACGCTACAGATTCAGCACTTAAGGCTGCATCAAGCGGAAGCTCATCCATTAGACAGCTTTCATCACAGATTAAAGAGACTCAGGATCTTCAGAAGGTTGCATCAGTCAGTGTTAACAACCTTTCACAGAAGTCCACTCTTATCGATGGCATAAGCCAGACAATCAGTTCGATTGCTGAGCAGACTTCACTTCTTGCACTTAATGCTTCGATAGAAGCTGCACGTGCAGGAGAAGCAGGAAGAGGATTTTCTGTAGTTGCTGAAGAAATCGGTAAGCTTGCAGATCAGACATCCAATGCAACCAATGAGATTACATCAATTATTTCCGAGATTCAGTCTGAAATCGGTGAGGTTACAGGTCAGATGGGACAGATGCAGAAGAAGTCCGATGAATGTATTGATGCAATGAGCACCACAGAAGAGATGTTTAACGGAATTAATGACAGTATTAAGCAGGTAGGCAACAGTGTAGGAACTGTTAGTGTTGCTCTTAATAATCTTAATACCGGTAAGGAAAATGTTGTTGAGATGTTCTCCGATATCTCAAGTGAGACTGAAGAGCTTACAGCATCCAGCCAGAAGATTGCAGGTAAGGTTGATTCACAGAATGCAGCAATCGATACAATCGGCAAGGCTATGACAAAGCTTGAGAAGGTTGTTAATGAACTTAACGAGATAGTTGATAAGTTCCATATGTAAGGAACACCCTAATTTACCAATAATCTTTTGCAAAAGGGCGTGGCGGCAAATTTTGGCTGCTGCGCCCGCTTTTTTATCCGAAAATCAGCTTACAAGTTTAATTTTTAACGTTAAAAAGTATTGCAATATTAGCGAATATTTGTAACAATATTATGTGGGGTTCTGCGTTTAAATGCATGATAATTCCCCCGGAAATATATTAACCTTGAGGGAGGTATAAGAAACATGAGTTTAATACCTTATGTAGTTGAACAAACAAGCAGGGGCGAACGCTCTTATGATATTTATTCGAGATTATTAAAGGACAGAATCATATTCCTCGGCGAAGAAGTTAATGAGACAACAGCAAGTATAGTTGTTGCGCAGCTTCTTTTCCTTGAGTCGGAGAATCCTGATAAGGATATCCACCTTTATATCAACTCTCCGGGCGGTATGGTTACTGCAGGTATGGCAATCTATGATACAATGCAGTACATTAAGTGCGATGTATCAACTATCTGTATCGGCTTAGCTGCAAGTATGGGCGCTTTTTTACTTGCAGGCGGAGCTAAGGGCAAGAGATTCGCTCTTCCTAATGCAGAGATTATGATTCATCAGCCATCCGGCGGTGCAAGAGGTCAGGCTACGGATATTAAGATCGTTGCCGACAATATCATCAAGACCAAGAAGAAATTGAACGAGATTCTTGCGGCTAACACAGGTAAGCCATTAGAACAGGTTGAGATTGATACAGAAAGAGATAATTACATGTCAGCTGAAGAAGCTCTTGCTTACGGCCTTATCGACGGTGTAATTACCAAGAAAGAAACAAGTAAGTAATTGAGGTAGTTTTAATGTCAGAGAAGAACAATGATAAGATAAGATGCTCGTTCTGCGGCAAGACGCAGGACCAGACAAGAAAGCTTATTGCAGGTCCGAAGGGAGCATACATCTGTGACGACTGTATTTCCATATGTGTGGAGATCATGGATGAAGAGCTTTACGGTAAGGATTTTGAGAGCGATTCAGAAGAAGTAATCGACCTTAAGAAGCCTGAGGAGTTAAAAGCTCTGCTTGATGAGTATGTTGTCGGACAGGAAGAAGCTAAGAAAGTATTGTCGGTAGGTATCTACAATCATTATAAGAGAGTATTAAGCGATGATACGGATGACGATGTGGTTATCCAGAAGAGTAATATCCTTCTTTTGGGACCTACGGGTTCAGGTAAGACGTATCTTGCACAGACCATGGCTAAGCTTCTTAATGTGCCATTTGCGATAGCAGATGCCACATCACTTACAGAAGCAGGTTATGTCGGTGAAGACGTTGAGAATATTCTTCTTAAACTTATTCAGGCAGCGGATTATGATGTTGAGCGTGCGCAGCACGGAATCGTATATATTGATGAGATTGACAAGATAACCAAGAAGAGTGAGAATGTATCGATTACCCGTGATGTATCGGGTGAAGGTGTACAGCAGGCACTTCTTAAGATTTTAGAGGGTACCGTTGCATCGGTCCCGCCTCAGGGCGGACGTAAGCATCCTCAGCAGGAGATGATAAGAATTGATACAACCAATATTCTCTTCATCTGCGGAGGAGCTTTTGACGGACTCGAGAAGATTATCGAGACAAGACTCGATGAGCATTCGATGGGATTTAATGCGAAGGTTTTATCCAAGAAGGAGAGAGACGCAATGGATATTTTTGCGGATCTTCAGCCGCAGGACCTTATTAAGTACGGTCTTATCCCTGAATTTGTAGGTCGTCTTCCTTTGACAGTTTCATTGCAGGGACTTGACGAAGAAGCTTTGGTAAGAATTCTTACAGAGCCTAAGAATGCATTAACACGTCAGTATCAGAAGTTATTCGCAATGGACGGCGTTAAGCTTGAGTTTGAGCATGATGCTCTGATCGAAGTTGCGAAGAGAACCATGGAGCGTAAGACAGGCGCGCGAGGACTTCGTGCAATCTTAGAGAAGGCAATGCTTGACGTTATGTATACATTACCATCTGAGAGTAATGTTAAGAAATGCACTATTACACGTGATACCATAGATACGGGTGTCGCCAAGATAGAACATAAGACGAAGAAAAGCGCATAAAGCACTATAAGGAGCAGCAGCTTTGAGTGATAATAAAATTCTATTCCCCACAGTCATACTGCGGGGAATAACAATATTACCCGGTGTGACGGCACACTTTGATGTAGTTAACGATGAAGGAATCAATGCAGTGAATATTGCAATGATGGGCAACCAGCAGATATTTCTTGTAACGAAGAGAGACTTCTTTGCGGAGAATACTTCTTTACAGGATTTATTTGACGTGGGCGTAATTGCGGTTATTAAGCAGCTTGTTAAATTGCAGAACGGGTCAATCAGAGTTTTGGTTGAAGGTAAGGATAGAGCCAAGATTCTTGATCTTAAATCAATTAAGAATTACATGGCGTCTGATGTTGAGCTTTTACCGCAGTTTACTACGGAAGGCATTGATAATGAGAAGGTAGACGGACTGGTTCGTACCATACGTGAGTCATTTACGAATTACGCCGGCGTTAACAGAAAAATCGGCAAGGATGCTGTATTTAAAGTGTTATTCGAGCCGGATCCTTTGAAATTACCCGGAATAGTAACATCAATTATTCCGATGAAGTATGAAGACAAGCAGAAGATTCTTGAAGCAGAGAACTTTGAAGATGAGATGAGTCTTCTTGCTGATGCTATAATTCACGAAATCAATGTCGTTAAGGTTCAGGAAGAACTCTCCATGAAGATCAAGGAGAAGATTGATGAGAATCAGAAGGACTACATCTTGCGTGAGCAGATGAGAGCAATAAGAACAGAGCTTGGTGATGATGTTGACGGAAGTGAAGCCGATGATTTCAAGGCTGAGATAGAGAAGCTTGATGCAGATGATTCTGTTAAGGCTAAGCTTAAAAAAGAGCTTTCAAGATATGAGCATGTAAGCTCAAGTTCTTCGGAAAGTGCGGTTCTTCGCGCTTATCTTGAAACTGCACTTGAGCTACCGTGGAATCATATGTCGCCTGATGTAATAGATCTTAAGCGTGCTGAAAAAGTTCTTAACGAAGACCATTACGGCATGGAGAAGGTTAAAGAGCGTATTATTGAATTTTTAGCGGTCCGCGCACTCGCTAAGTCTCAGGACAGTCAGATAATCTGCCTTGTAGGCCCTCCGGGAACCGGTAAGACTTCAATTGCAAGGTCTATCGCAAGAGCTTTGCAGAAAGAATATGTAAGAATCAGTCTCGGTGGTGTAAGAGACGAGGCCGAGATAAGAGGACACAGAAAGACATACGTAGGTGCTATGCCGGGACGTATTATCGAGGGCTTAAGGGATGCTCACGTGGCTAATCCTTTAATGCTTCTTGATGAGATAGATAAGGTAGGCTCCGATGCAAGAGGAGATACTTCATCTGCTTTGCTCGAAGTACTTGACCCCGATCAGAACAGCAAGTTTAGAGATCATTACCTTGAGATTCCGGTTGATTTAAGCAAGGTATTCTTCCTTGCAACCGCTAACTCCTTATCGGAGATCAAGAAGCCTCTTCTTGACCGTATGGAGATAATTGAAGTAAGCGGTTATACGGAGAACGAGAAGTTTCATATAGCCAAAGAATACTTGATTAAGCGTCAGTCAGAGAAGAACGGATTAAATAAGCGTCAGTGCGATATTACGGATGGTGCGATAAGAGATATAATCGCATATTATACGAAGGAAGCGGGAGTCCGTACCTTAGAGCGTAAGATAGGCGAGGTATATAGAAAAGCAGCGAAAGAAATCCTTCTTAATGATGTTAAGGGAATTAAGGTTACCAAGACCAATCTTAAGGATTACTTAGGAAAGAGAATATATCGTCCCGACAGACAGTCTACCAAGGAAGAAGTGGGTATTGCTCACGGTCTTGCATGGACTGAAGTCGGTGGAGATACGTTATCCGTTGAAGTTAATGTATTACCGGGTTCGGGTGAGCTCGCATTAACGGGTAACTTGGGTGACGTAATGAAGGAATCTGCAATGGCGGGACTTTCATTCATTCGTTCGATTGCGCTTAAGTACAGAGTACCTAAGGAATTCTTTAAAGAGAATGATATTCATATCCATATCCCTGAAGGAGCCGTACCAAAGGACGGTCCTTCGGCGGGTATTACAATGGCATGTGCGATGTTATCTGCAATTACGGGACAGCGCTTAAGAAGTGATGTTGCAATGACAGGTGAGATTACACTTCGCGGTCGTGTACTTCCTGTAGGAGGCCTTAAGGAAAAGACACTTGCTGCCAAGATGAACGGCTTTAAGACGGTTTTGATTCCTGCAGAGAACAGGCCTGACATTGAGGATTTATCGCAGGAGATAACAAAGGGACTTAATATTATATACATCTCGTCCTTCCAGGATGCAGCAAAGTATGCTTTTGTTAAAGAATAGAGGTTTTTATGAAGATTAAGAATGTTGCACTTGAAACCGTGTGCGGAGTAACGTCGGTTCTTCCGGAGAATATTCATCCGGAGGTAGCTTTTGCAGGTAAGAGTAATGTCGGTAAGTCGTCTCTTATCAATGCGCTTATGCAGAGAAAAGCTCTTGCAAGAACTTCTGCACAGCCGGGCAAGACGCAGACAATCAATTTCTACAATGTTAATGATGAGATCTATTTTGTTGATCTTCCGGGATACGGTTATGCAAAGGTAAGTCAGACCGAAAAGGAAAAATGGGGCAAGATGATCGAGAAGTATCTGCATAATTCGAAGCAGCTAAAAGCGGTATTTTTACTTATCGATATTCGTCATGAGCCTTCGGCTAACGATGTTAATATGTATGAATGGATGAAGTTCCAGGGCTTTGCTCCGATAGTTATCGCAACCAAGGCAGATAAGATTAACAGATCTCAGCTGCCTAAGCAGCTTAAAATCGTCCGTACAGGGCTTAAGATGGATAAAGACGGCATTCTTATTCCGTTTTCAGCTGAGACTAAGGCAGGCCGTGACGAGATATATGAGATAATCGATTCGATTATAAGCGAATCGGATAAGATAGGGGGAGGGTTAAAAAATGAAGAATAAATATGTGTTCACAGGTGCGTTTCTTGTATTTATTATAATAATTACAGTAGTTATAGGCGTTGTGAGCAATAAAAAAGATAAACCCGAGAATGAATCCACTGAAGTTGTAGCATCTTTTTATCCGGTTTATGTAATTGCCAATAACTTACTTGACGGTATCGATGATGTTAATCTACAATCGCTGAGTGAACCGAAGACAGGATGCCTTCACGATTTTCAGTTAACACCTGAAGATATGAAGCTTCTTGAAAAGGCTGATATTTTTATTATTAACGGTTCCGGAGCAGAGTCCTTTATGGATAAAATAATATCTGATTGTGAGGGTATTACGATAATTAATGGAACAGAAGGTATAGAAGGTGAAGAAGAGCTTCTTATGCATGCATGGATGAATCCAATCAAATACCTTATGGAAACAGAGAATATTTCGCATGGACTTATTGATGCGCTTCCGCAGTATACTGATGAGATAGAAAGAAACTATAAGTCTTATATTAAGAAGGTAATGGGAATAAGCGTTTCTAAGTCAAAGTTTCCGATATTTGCATGTAATGACGTTATACTTTTCTCGGAAGCTTTTGAACCGTTCGCTGAGTATCTTGGATTAAATGTACTTCTTACAGTTGATCTTGATGAGGAACGAGAGGTTAGTTCTGCAGAAGTAAAAGAGGTAATTGATGCGATTAATGCGAATCCGGGTATCTTTATTATGGTTGATGAGGTCTATGGCAAAAAGCTGGCCGAAACCGTTAAGAACGAAGTGGAAGTTAAAGTCTATTATATAGATCCGCTTACACGCGGTGAGCTTACGGACAAGAATTATTACATCGACAAGATGAATGAGAATATAGAAATCTTATACACAGAAGGACAGTAACAGTGAAACTTATTAAAGCGCCGTGCGGATTGCACTGCATTAAGGTTAATGATTTAAAAGTGCATTTCGGCGAAGAAGAAGTCTTAAATGACATCAATATGCATATTCATTGCGGAACACTTACCGTGCTTATTGGCAAAAACGGAGCGGGTAAGTCTACTTTAATGCGCGCGCTTTTAAATGATGTACCTCATTCCGGTACGATAGAATTTAAGGACAGAGAAAACGGAAATATCCGTAAGATGACTATAGGGTATGTGCCGCAGAAGATGAATATAGAGAAGAATACACCGGTATCCGTATATGATATGATGGCAAGTTACGAGTCGAACGTGCCGGTATTCTTCAGAAAATCAGCCAAGCTTAAGGCAAGAATAGAAGAAGCGTTAGAGGTATTTAACGCAAAAGAACTTATAGATAAGAAGATGTGTAACTTATCAGGCGGTGAGATGCAGCGTGTGCTTTTGTCACTTGCGATTATGAACCGTCCGAATCTTCTCTTACTTGATGAGCCTGTATCGGGCGTCGATGCACAGGGCGAGAAGAACTTTTACAGAATAATAGATGAGTTGAAGCGTAACTACGACATGGCGATTATACTGATATCGCATGACCTTGACCTTGTTATGAAGTATGCCGACAATGTCGTATTGCTTGACCATACAATATTAAAGCAGGGTAGCCCGTATGCGGTATTTACAAGCGATGAGTTTAAAAGCGCTTTTCCGGGTTATGAGCTTATGACGGGAGGAAATAAAGATGAGTAGTATATTTCCTTTTTTAAGATATGATTTTATGGTACTCGCAATCCTTGCGATACTTATTATATCACCGCTATTCGGAATGCTCGGTACTATGATTGTTACAAGACGTATGGCATTTTTCTCGGATGCTTTGGGGCACTCCGCATTAACGGGAATTGCGGTAGGTGTTGTATTAGGAGTCAATGATACGACGATTTCGATGATTGTATTTGCTGTTATCTTCGCACTTCTATTAAATGAGATAGGTCGAAGAACGATGGCGTCGCATGATACGATAATTTCGGTATTCTCCTCCGCGTCACTTGCGTTAGGCCTTGCAATCCTTTCAAGAGGCGGTAATTTCAGTAAGTATTCTTCACTTCTTGTCGGAGATGTATTGTCGATTACGAGAAGAGAAATAGTCTATCTATTCGTTATATTGATTGTAACAATAGGATTCTTTATTGTATTCGGTAATAAGCTTATGGCGATAAGCTTAAACGCACCGCTTGCAAGGAGCAGATCGCTTCCTGTAGGAGTATTCGAAAACATATTCTCGGTGCTTGTAGCACTTGTCGTAACACTCTCGATCAAGTGGGTAGGAATACTTATAATCAACGCGCTTTTAATATTACCTGCTGCAGCATCAGCCAATATGTCGGACAATGTCCGTGAATACAGTTTTTTCTCGATACTGTTTTCATTGTTTTCAGGGATGACGGGACTTATAATCTCTTATTACATTAATGTGGCAACCGGCCCTATGATAGTTTTGATTGCAGCAATTATATATTTTGGAACTTATATATATACAAGAAAGAATCCTAATGCATAGGAGAAAAGTTATGGAGAAAAAAAACAGTGTACTCAAATTAATTCTTAATGTTGTGCTTCCGATACTCTCGATTGTTTTGCTGATATTGATTGTGCCTAAGTTGTGCAACTTATTCCTGCCGTTTGTTGTGGGATATATTATATCTTTAATTGCAAACCCATTGGTAAAATTTCTTGATAAGAAGATCAAGATTAAAAGAAAGATGGGTTCTGTTGTGGTTATCGTACTTGTACTTGCACTTGTTGTACTAATTATTTACGGTATCTTCCTTGCATGCTCGGTATTCTTTAATAATGTAATGGACAACCTGCCTGCAATATCAACATCCATAAGACTTGAGTATGAGAAGCTTACGGCATCCCTTACCAGGATATCATATACGATGCCTCGTGACTTAAGGGAAAGCTTCCAGAACTTCGGCGGTAAGATTCAGGAAGCATTTACTTCATGGATATCAAGCCTTGGCACCGGTACGGTTTCTACGCAGGTATCCAAGATGGCAGGTAACATTCCGGGACTTTTAATCGGTATAATCTTCGGACTTTTATCGGCTTACTTCTTTATTGCAGATAAGCTTAAGATTGAATCGTGGCTTAAGAAGAATATGTCGGAAGGCTTTAATAATGCAATTAAGGTTATTAAAGTTGACTGTCTTGACGTTATCGGCGGATACTTTAAGGCTCAGTTTAAGATAATGGCGGTTGTATATGTTGTGCTTGTTATAGGCCTCGGTATCTTCAGAGCACCTTATTACGGAGCATCTGCTTTTGGAATAGCTTTTGTGGATATGCTTCCTTTCTTCGGAACGGGAACAATCCTCGGACCTTGGGCGATTATAAAAATTCTTACCGGCGAATATGCGAAAGCTGTATATCTTATAATCCTTTACCTTGTGACACAGCTTGTGCGTCAGCTTATTCAGCCGAAGCTACTCGGTGATTCTATAGGAATGAACCCGTTTGCAACGCTTTTCTTTATGTATCTTGGCTACCTTTGGGGAAGCGTACTCGGAATGATCGTCGCTGTACCTGTTGCTATGCTTTTTATTAATCTTTGCAAGTCGGGTGCTTTTGACAATCTTGTATATTCTGCAAAGACTTTGTTTGATATGCTTAGGAATTATCTTAAGCTTGAGAAATAAAAGATTTATAGTTTATCTATAGGTGTTTTGTGCTATAATGAACGAAGAATAATGAAAGGAAGTGTACTTTAAAATGGCACACAATGGAGGTTTTGCTACGACTGCAATTCATGCGGGCGTAACTAAGGAGAAGGGATACCGTTCCCTCGCGATGCCTATTTATCAGACATCGACATTTTATTTTGATAATTGCGAGCAGGGCGGTAAGTGCTTTGCGGGAGAAGAGGAAGGATTTATCTATACCCGTCTTGGTAACCCGACAACCAATTTATTAGAGGAGAAGGTTGCAGCACTTGAAGGCGCAGAGGCAGCAGTTGCATGTTCATCAGGTATGGGCGCAGTTTCAGCATGTCTTTGGTCAATCGCTGCAGCAGGCAAGCACATTATTGCCGACAAGACATTATACGGATGCACTTTTGCATTCCTTAATCATGGTATGACACGTTACGGAGTAGAAGTTGATTTCGTTGATACTTCAGATCCTGAGAACGTAAGACGCGCATTAAAGTCGAATACATGTTGTGTATATCTTGAGACACCGGCTAACCCGACAATTAAGATTGCAGATATCGCAGCAGTAGCTAAGGTTGCACATGATTATAATCCTGAGATTATGGTAGTTTGCGACAATACATTTGCAACACCTTATCTTCAGAGACCGTTAGAGCTTGGCGCAGATGTTATTATCCATTCCGCAACAAAGTATCTTAACGGACACGGCGATGTCATCGCGGGCTTCGTTGTAGGTAGCAAGGAATTCATCACAACAGTTAAGATGTTCGGCCTTAAGGATATGACAGGTGCCGTTATGGGACCTCAGGAAGCATTCCTTATCTTAAGAGGTCTTAAGACAATGGAGATTCGTATGCAGCGTCACTGCGAGAATGCAGTTAAGCTTGTAGAGTATTTACAGTCAGAGCCTAAGGTAGCTGAAGTATTCTATCCGGGCCTTAAGAATCATCCGGGTTATGAAATTGCTGCTAAGCAGATGCACAACGGATTCGGCGGTATGATTTCTATCAAAGTTAAGGGTGGTAAGGCTACAGGTATGAAGTTTGTTAACTCACTTAAGATGTGCGTTATCGCAGTTTCATTAGGTGATGCAGAGACACTTGTCGAGCATCCTGCTTCAATGACACATTCGACATATTCACCTGAAGAATTAAAGGCAGCAGATATCGATGAGGGATTGGTACGTATCTCTGTAGGTCTTGAGAATATCGAAGATATTATTGCAGACTTTAAGCAGGCATTTGCACAGGTATAATCAGATAGAGGTATATTGAAAAATGAGTAACGAAAACAGTAATAAAAAAGGCGTCGGTGCTTTGGATTTCTTCTGCATCGGTTTTGGTGCTATCGTAGGAGTAGGCTGGGCAGTATCCATTAATAACTGGATGGCTAACTGTGGTGGTCCGCTTCCTGCAGCAATAGGCTATATACTTGCACTTGTAATGATGATTCCGATAGCACTTGTATATTGTGAGCTTGCGCCTATGCTCCCTGTAGCGGGCGGCGGAATGGCATTCGCTTATAAGGCATTCGGTGAGAAAGTATCACTTCTTTCCGGATGGGCAGCATTTGGTGCATTTGTATCTATCATCCCTTGGGAGGCTATTCAGATTACAACAATGCTTAGCTATTTATTCCCGGGAATCATAAGCGGTAAGCCGCTTTATACACTTGCAGGAACCGATATTTATCTTGTAACGATTATAATCGGTACGGTATTCTCGATTCTGTTATTCCTTCTTAATATGAGGGGACTTGCTGCGGCAGCATCCGTACAGAAGGTACTTTGTATTATTCTTGTAGGTTCAGCTGTAATCGGTGCTGTATTTGCAGTTATAGGTGGTCACATTTCAAATCTTCAGCCTTTATATGACGGAACAATTAAGGCAGGCTTATCACATTCGAGCTTTATCGGAGGAGCACTTGCTATCCTTGCATCAGCACCATTCTTTCTTGCAGGATTTGAAACAATTCCGCAGGGAATCGAAGAAGCAGGTGGAGATGTTAAGAGCGTAGGTAAGATGGTTGTTTTATCCGTAGGACTTGCTTGCGTATTCTACTCGGTGCTTTTATTCGCATTCGGTATGGGAATGCCTTGGCAGGAGTTCTTTAAGCTTAATTCTCCTGCAGCAGCAGAGATGTTCAAACTTGTATATAAGGGTGGCCTTGGAGTATTCCTTTACTGGCTTATTACACTCGGTTCTATAGCAGGTTTGTTTACAACATGGAACGGATTCTTTATTGCATCGGCTAACCTTTTAATGGCAATGGGACGTGCTTCACTTGTTCCTTCAGTATTTGCTAAGAAGGATAAGAACGGAGTTCCGCGTGCAGGACTTATTGTGTGCCTTGTACTTTCCTTAATCGGACCATTCCTCGGAATCGGTCTTATAGATGCGGTAACAAGCTTCTCAGCAGCAGCATTCGTTCTTTCCTGGATGATTACAGCATATTGCCTCATCCGTTTAAGAAAGACAATGCCTGATGCAAATCGTCCGTTCAAGATCCCGGGTGGTCTTCCAATGGCTTGGTTTGCAGCAATTGTTGCAACAGTTGTATTCATTCTCTTATTTGTTCCGGGTAACCCTGTATTTATGGGAACTACAGCAATTATAATGTTTATCGGCTGGATGGCAATCGGTATCATTCTTTACATTGCAAATGCGGGTAAGAGAAAAAGAATCGACCCTAAGGTTCGTGAAAATAACCTTTATCAGAATGCAAAATAATTGAAAGTATGATATGATTTTAGGAGAGCATAAGTATTATGCTCTCCTTTTATTTTTGTAGATTAGCGAGGTAAAGACATGATCTCATCTAAGATGCTTATGGCGGATGTGCTTTTATATGCAGGTATTTCGTATATATTAACATCACTTTTTGATATATATGCGGGTAAGAGATTAGGACGTGAGACGGAAGGCTATAAGGCTTTACGTGTACAGCGCTTTATAACTCTTTGCGGAGTAAGCCTGGTAAGTATTATATTGCTTGTCTTGGCACTTATGGATTTTAAGATAAGTAAGAATGCAGAAAGCTTTCTTGGAGTACCGTATCTCGGATTCTGGTTTTATTATATGGTTTCCGTATTTCACAGAGTTAAGGCTGAAAAAGGGAGGTTCTTTTAGATGGCAAATGAGTTATTTAAGCTTTTACCTAAGATAGATGAGCTTTTTAAAAGACAGGATATAAGCCATGCCATAGAAAAGTGCGGAAAAGAGCCTGTTAAGGAAGTCTTAAATGATGCACTTTCTAAGGTACGTGAGCTTGTAAAGAGCGGAGAGATTGATACTGAAGATAATCTCAGAGTTAAGTGCGAAGAATTGATAAGCGAGTCTTTAAGAGGTTTAAACGAGGATGAGGGCTCGTTAAAGCGAGTAATTAATGCAACCGGAGTCGTACTTCATACGAATCTGGGACGTGCACCGATGCCGCGTCGCTTAGTTGAGCGTCTTACGAATAACCTTCGAGGCTATATGAACCTTGAATATAATATTGAAAAGGGCGCAAGAGGCGAGAGATACGAGCATATAGAAGAGATAATCTGTAAGGTTACGGGCGCGGAGGCAGCCTTTGCGGTTAATAATAACGCAGCAGCGGTAATGCTTATGTGTGCTGCACTTGGTACAAGAAAAGAGATAATCGTATCACGCGGTGAGCAGATAGAGATTGGCGGAAAGTTTAGAATTCCTGATATCATTAAGCGTTCAAATGCGAAGATGGTGGAAGTCGGAGCGACAAATAAGACTCATATAAGAGATTACGAAGAGGCAATAAGTGATAAAACTGCTGCAATATTAAAAGTTCATACAAGCAATTACAGGATCGTGGGCTTTACGGATAGCGTGGAAAGAGATGAATTGGTGAGTCTTGCGCATGCACATGGCATTCCTGTAATAGAAGATTTGGGTTCGGGAGTATTAATAGATCTTTCGAGATACGGACTTAGAAAAGAGCCTACCGTTATGGATTCTTTAAAGGCAGGCGTAGATCTTGTATCATTTAGCGGCGATAAGCTATTAGGTGGTACCCAGGCGGGAATCATAGTCGGAAAGAAGGAATTAATAGAAAAGTGCAAGAAGCATCCTTTAACCCGTGCATTTAGAATAGATAAGATGCAGGCGCTTTTAATCGGGGAAATCTTTAAGATGTATGAAGACCCGGTATATGCGGTTAAGAATATACCTGTTCTTCGGATGCTTACGGAAGATGCGGCTGCAGTATGGTCTCGTGCGGAAAAGCTGTGTTTAATGATTGAGGGTATTAAGGAAAAGGGTGTAAATCTTGATATAATTGAGACAGATAATTACGCAGGCGGCGGTTCGCTTCCGGAAGAGAAGCTTAAGGGGGTAGCAATCAGGTTAAGCGATAAAGTGCCGGCCAACGTCCATGCGGAGAATCTTCGCAAGATCAAGACACCGTTGATAGTCCGTGTTGAAGACAATGCGGTGATTATTGAACTTAGAACTATAGATGATGAAGAACTTAAGACTGTTGCTGATATTATCAACAAAGAATTTGCATAATTAAGAACTATTTGAGTAAAATGATAGAGCATTTTATAATCGGAACTTCGGGGCATATAGATCACGGTAAGACGGCTTTGATAAAAGCTCTTACGGATCGTGACCTTGATACCGCGAAGGAAGAAAAAGAACGTGGAATAACGATAAACTTAGGCTATACTTACTTTGACCTTAAAGACGGTACCAAAGCAGGTATTATTGACGTGCCGGGACACGAGAAATTCTTACCTAATATGGTATCCGG
>JAEEGF011169324.1_pt1 | contig 47699 bp, 29 predicted proteins | sample 9134171 | NCBI WGS metagenome assembly JAEEGF01 (sample SAMN16246542, study PRJNA631951) | gut metagenome | biome: gut microbiome; feature: rumen; material: AP-attached | host: Bos | place: Iran: Karaj | collected 2018-10
GTGAACCGTCTGCGTGGCGGTCTGAAGATCTGTGCTGTGAAGGCTCCTGGCTTCGGCGACCGTCGTAAGGCTATGCTTGAGGACATCGCAACCCTGACCGGTGGCGTCGTCATCAGCGAGGAGAAGGGTCTGAAGCTGGAGCAGGCTACACTCGAGATGCTGGGTACCTGCGACAAGGTGACTGTCTCTAAGGACAACACCACCATCGTGAACGGTGCTGGTGAGAAGCAGGCCATCCAGGATCGTATCGCCCAGATCAAGAAGGAGATAGAGATCACCACCTCTTCATACGACAAGGAGAAGCTGCAGGAGCGTTTGGCCAAGTTGGCCGGTGGCGTGGCAGTGCTCTATGTCGGTGCCAACTCTGAGGTTGAGATGAAAGAGAAGAAGGATCGTGTTGACGATGCCCTCTGCGCTACCCGTGCAGCCATTGAGGAAGGTGTCGTAGCCGGTGGTGGGACTACTTACATCCGTGCCCAGGAGGCTCTGGCCAACCTGAAGGGTGACAATGCCGACGAGCAGACTGGTATCAACATCATCTGCCGTGCCATCGAGGAGCCGCTGCGCCAGATTGCCGTCAATGGTGGTCAGGAAGGTGCAGTCGTGGTTCAGAAGGTGCGCGAGGGTAAGGGTGACTACGGTTTCAATGCCCGTACCGACGAGTATGAGGATCTGCGCGAGGCTGGTGTCATCGATCCTGCCAAGGTGGCCCGTGTGGCGCTGGAGAATGCCGCTTCTATCGCCGGCATGTTCCTGACCACGGAGTGCCTGATCGTCGACAAGCCCGAGAAGGAGCCTGCTATGCCGATGGGCGGTGCCCCAGGCATGGGTGGCATGATGTAATAACATATCATGTAATATTCTATAAAAAACCGCAGTTTTCTGCGGTTTTTTTTGTACCTTTGGCGGCGAATGAGAAAAGTATTCCTGATAATCGCCATATCTGTCTGCTTGCTGGCTCTCGCCCAGGAGCGCAGACAGCAGTATGTGCCTCAAGGCAATGCCTTTGTCTGTGAGAACGGCACAAACCGTTTCACAAGGGCATTATACGGCAGTCATACCGACTGGCGGTTGGAGACCAGTGACCGTCCCGTGTTCGCTGTCGTCAAAAAAGGTCATCATCGCAATATCCGCTTCGTGGTCAATGGTGTGCCCCTCGATTCTACCGACTATTGTAAGGCGTGGTATGAGGAAGGCGTGCGCCGATATCGTCTGCGCGACAGGCGTTGGCAGGATGCCGAGCTGGCGATGGAGGTGGCCGCGATGCCTGAAAGCGAGAAGGCGGTTTGGGAGATTTCCACATCACAGCCTCTGCAGATGAAGGCTATGGTCAGTAGCATCGTGCAGCCCAAGTTAAGCCGGAATGGTGACATCGGCGCCGATCTTCCTGGTGTGTTTGAGGCAGCGGGCGAGCCTTTGCAGACGGTGGAAGTGTCGTTGAACGGCCAGCATTATCTGGAGGTGATCCTCGACTCGCTGGTTGAAGTGGATGAGGAGCAGGGGAGGGCGGACTTCAGTCATGCCTCAGGATACGGCAAAACCCTTGCAAGCCGCCTTCAGTTTGAAACCCCAGACCCTTATATCAATCCCCTCGGCGGTGCCTTGGTCTTGGCTGCCGACGGTGACTGGGACGGGCAGACGTGGTTGCACGGCTGTGTGGGCTGGCGTATGCCACTGGCTGGATGGAGGGCCGCATACGTTGGTGATGTGTTAGGATGGAACGAGCGGGCGGTGAGTCATTTCGATGCCTACGCCAAGAGTCAGGTGACAGAGGTCGAACCCACCATTCCCCATCCATCACAGGATTCTGTACTCAACCTCGCACGGGCTGAGAAACGATGGGGGACGCAGATGTATAGTAATGGCTATATCTGTCGTAATCCGGAGCGCAACGACCAGATGCACCACTACGACATGAACCTGAACTACATCGATGAGTTGCTCTGGCATTTCCAGTATGATGCCGATACGGCCTATATGAAAAAGATGTGGCCCGTCATTACTTCACATCTGGCTTGGGAGAAACGTAACTATGACCCTGACGGCGACCATCTCTACGATGCCTATTGTTGTATCTGGGCCTCGGACGCACTCTACTATAGTGGTGGGGCTGTGACGCATTCCTCGGCCTATAACTATCGCGCTAACAAACTGGCAGCACGTATGGCAGAGATGATCGGCCAGGATCCAAAACCGTATCAGGATGAGGCAGATGCCATCTTGAAGGCTATGAACGAACGACTGTGGATGCCTCAAAAGGGCGTTTGGGCAGAATGTCAGGACGTATTGGGACTGAAGCGGATTCATGACCATCCTGCCGTCTGGAGCATCTATACACCTATCGACTGCGGAGCCTGCACGCCTGAGCAAGCCTATCAGGCCACCCGCTACATAGACGACCAAATCCCACACATTGACATAGGGAACGGCTATCAGACCATCTCTACTACAGACTGGTTGCCATACGCCTGGAGCATCAATAATGTGGCGGCTGCCGAGGTGATGCATACTGCCTTGGCCTATTTTGAGGCTGGTCGTCATGAGGAGGCTTTTCGTTTGATGAAGGCGAATGTCCTCGACCAGATGTACTATGGACAGTCGCCTGCCAACTTCGGGCAGATCAGCCAGTACGACGCAGCCCGAGGTGAGTGCTACCGTGATTTCGGAGATTGTATCGGCATATCATCAAGAACGCTGTTACAGGGACTCTTTGGCATTATTCCACAAGCTATTGACGGACAATGTATTATACGTCCTGGATTTCCGTCTGATTGGAACAGTGCCAGTGTGAAGACACCCTATTTGGATTATAAGTTTACACGCAAGGAGGGTAAGGACATTTATGAGATTACTCAGCATTTCCGTCGCCCGCTGAAGATCGTCTTCCGCCAGAATCTTGATAACGGACAATATCGCGACATTGAGGGCACCAGCGAGGAACACCAGATCATTAAGGTATCACAGAGGGACGGTTCTTTTGTTGCGAATCACGGGGACAGTCCCCATGTAGTTCGCTTCGCTGCCCACACAGGGGACAGTCCCCGTGATTCTGGCTGTGCCGAGCCGGATCTCTCGAAGCCGTTCAAGCCGCAGAAGATCAACGGATTCTTTAATGCTGAAGTTGATGATATCTTCAAGAACGAATACCTCTCTCCTCGTCCGCAGACCACGACGCTTCAGATTCCCAAGCAGGGCATCGGTGAGTGGTGCCACCCGCAACAGACGGCAGAGATCAACGACTCCGTTTTCCGTACGCTCATCCGCGACGGCATCTTCCGTGTGGCAGGCGTTCCTTTCCTTACGCCTGCAATGGGCCGGAACATTGTGTATACCAGCCTTTGGGATAACTATCCTGACGCTGTGACTATCCCGTTGGAGGGTAGGGCAGAGAGGGCCTATCTGTTGATGGCGGGTTCTACAAACCACATGCAGAGTCGTATCGACAACGGACTGGTTGTCGTCACATATACTGACAATACGACAGATACCCTTGCGCTGCGGAATCCTGACAACTGGTGTCCTATCGAACAGGACTACTATATCGACGGCAAGGCCTTTCAGGCTCCGCAGCCCCGTCCGTATCGGGTCTGTCTTGGCACGGGTGACGTCAGTCGTGATTTGGGTAAGGTGCTGGATATCAAGGGCGTCTATGGCCGTGAGATTCCTGGTGGTGCCGCCCAGATTTTCTCTATGCCACTCCATCCGGAGAAGCGTTTGAAGTCGCTCTCCGTTCACACCCTTTCCAATGATGTCGTCATCGGTCTGATGGCCGTCACCCTGCAATGATGACCAATAATTGACGTGCGGAAGCAAATTTTTAACTTTTCACCATTCACTTTTCACTTCTTTTTTGTACCTTTGCAGCCATCATGCAGAAATTGTTAGAACTCTATCAGCAGTGGAGAGGCTCAGAGCCTGTCAACGTCCAGCAGATTCCTGGTGGCGGCAGTAACCGTACCTATTACCGACTGACGGATCATGACGGACAGACGGTGATAGGTGTCATCGGCACCAGCCGTGATGAGGACCATGCTTTCATCTATCTGACGGAGCATTTCAGCCGCCGTCAGTTGCCTGTGCCGAAGATCCTTGCTGCCAGCGACGATCAGCTGCGCTATCTGCAGACAGACCTCGGTTCGATGTCACTCTTCGACGCCGTGCAGGGTGGTCGTGAGGCTGGAGGACGATACACACTGAAAGAACAGGAACTGCTTCGCCGGACTATCCGTGAGCTGCCGAACTTTCAGATCCGTGGTGCTATCGGACTTGATTTCTCTAACTGTTATCCGCAGGCCGAGTTCAATCAGGATAGTGTGCTCTTCGACCTGAACTACTTCAAGTACTGTTTTCTGAAAGCCACAGAGATCGACTTCCACGAATTGAAACTTGAAGCAGACTTCCGTCTTTTTGCGAAAGACCTGACTTTTGAGGAGCCAGGAGTCAGGAGTCAGGAGTCTGGAGTCAGGAATCAGGAGTCTGTAGATTGTTTTCTCTATCGTGACTTCCAGGCCCGCAATGTGATGCTCGATCACGAAGGGAATCCTTGGTTCATCGACTATCAGGGTGGACGCAAGGGACCGTACTACTACGATTTGGCCTCGTTCCTCTGGCAGGCATCGGCAAAATATCCTCACAAACTGCGTCGTGAGTTGGTCTACGAATACTATAATTCGCTGAAGAACTATATCGAGGTTCCGCCCGTGCGCCATTTTGTCAACCGTCTCTCGCTGTTTGTGCTCTTCCGCACGCTTCAGGTGTTGGGCGCATACGGCTTTAGGGGCTATTTCGAGCAGAAGAAACACTTCATTGAGTCGATACCCCCAGCCATCCAGAACCTCCGTGAACTGATTCAGCTCCAAGGTCGTTTCCACTATCCCCACCTGATGGAGATACTTCAGAAACTGACCGAGTTGCCGCAGTTCCAGCAGATAGAGGCTACCCCCAGTCGTGCCGACGGCTATAAGACAACCGACCTCAATCCCTATAAGGCCCATCCCCAGGATGGTCCCGCCACCTTCTCGAAGTACGATGCCCAGGGACCGTTGGTGGTCAGAGTCTATAGCTTCTCCTATGGAAAGGGAATACCTGAGGACGAGAGCGGTAATGGTGGCGGCTATGTGTTCGACTGCCGTTCAACCCATAATCCCGGACGCTATGAGCCCTATAAGAAACTGACGGGTCTCGATGAGCCGGTCATCCGTTTCCTGGAGGATGACGGTGAGATACTCACCTTCCTCGACTCGGTCTATAAGTTGGCCGATGCCCATGTGCGCCGTTACATCCAGCGTGGCTTCACCTCACTGATGTTCTCCTTCGGCTGTACGGGCGGTCAGCACCGTTCGGTCTATTCCGCGCAACATCTGGCAGAGCACATCCACGAGCGTTTCGGCATCGAGGTGCGCATCTGTCACCGTGAGCAGGGTATCACTCAAGTATTGGAAAAAGAGTCATAAACCAGATAAATATGAATAGTCCTATGAAGAAAATGAAGTATTGGATGGCCTGTACCGCACTGGCATTGGCCCTGACCTCCTGCTCAACGAAGCAGCGGGCAATCGATCAGCTGGAGAGCTTCTCCACTGAGCTGCGTGACAACAGCCGCTATTATGATGTGCAGGACTGGGAGAAGGCCGGCAAGAAGTTCGTGCAGCTCACGAAGAAGGTGAAGAAGTACGAGTTTGACTACACGCCGGCAGAGAAAGCCCGTATCGGCAGACTTGAAGGCGAATGTGCAGGCTATATGGCCCGTGGTGCCAAGGAGAATATCACCGACCGCCTGAATGGTTTCATCAACGAACTAAAGGGTATCCTTCAGGGTGTGACCGATGCCTTCGGAGGATGGTAATACCGTTGGAGCGTCATTGCAGATGAGGCAGGCGATGATTTTTGCCGCAGGTCTGGGTACCAGACTGAAGCCGCTGACCGACACGATGCCCAAGGCACTTGTGAGGGTAGGGGGACAGCCATTGTTATGGCATGTCATCCAGAAACTCAAGTCGGCGGGCTATGAGCGCATCGTCATCAACGTGCATCATTTCGCACAGCAGATCGTCGATTATCTCGCTGCCAACGACAACTTCGGCCTCGACATCCGCATCTCCGATGAAACGGCCGGCCTCTTAGAGACGGGTGGTGGCATCAAAAAGGCATTGCCGCTGTTCGACCAGGAAAGTCCGGTGCTGATCCATAATGTGGATATCCTGAGCAACGTGGATCTGAAACGTATCTTCGACTTGGCCGAAAGTACTGCAGCCGCAGATGCTGCCGTTGATGCGCTGCTGCTTGTCAGCAAACGAAAGACGAAACGTTACTTACAGTTTGACGATGAGATGCGCTTGTGTGGTTGGAAGAACATTGAAACCGGTGAAGTTCGTGGCAACGAGGGAAGACCGTTGGCGTTCAGCGGCATACACATGATCTCCCCACAGACGTTTTCTCTCTTTGCCGGGATGCCTGAGAGATTCGGTATTATCGACTTCTACCTGAAGTACTGCCGTCAATGCACGTTCCTTGGCTATGAGCAGAAAAACCTGCGACTGCTCGATGTCGGCAAACTCGACACCCTCCAAGAGGCTGAAGATTTCATTTCTTCGTATCATCATAATAGATATTAATAGTATAAAATGCAAAAGATTATTATTCTTGATTTCGGTTCACAGACCACGCAGCTGATAGGCCGCAGGGTTCGTGAACTCGATACGTTTTGTGAGATTTTACCCTATAACAAGTTCCCCAAGGACGACCCCTCGGTCATTGGTGTGATCCTGAGCGGCTCCCCTTTCTCGGTTCATGACCCTGAGGCATTCAAGGTAGACCTGAGTCAGTTCGTCGGACGTCTCCCCGTGTTGGGCATCTGCTATGGTGCGCAGTTCATCAGCCATACCTTAGGCGGTAAGGTGGAGAAGGCCGACAGTCGTGAGTACGGTCGTGCCAACCTTGAGACCATCAATCTCTACAATCCGCTTTTCAAGGGCTTCTCTACGGGTTCCCAGGTGTGGATGAGTCATGGTGACACCATCACCGCCATCCCTGATGATTTCGAGGTGATAGGTTCCACTAAGGATGTGCGGAATGCAGCCTTTGCTTCCACCAAACAACCCATCTGGGCCGTGCAGTTCCATCCCGAGGTGTTCCATACGCTTCAGGGGTCGCTGCTGCTGAAGAATTTCGTGGTAGACATCTGCGGCTCCCGTCAGGAGTGGAGTGCCGCCTCGTTTGTCGATTCCACGGTGGCAGAACTGAAAGGGATGTTAGGGCAAGATAGGGTGATATTAGGGTTGTCAGGCGGTGTCGACTCCTCCGTCGCTGCCGTGCTGCTGAACCGTGCTATTGGCGACCGCCTCACCTGTATCTTCGTCGATCACGGTATGCTCCGTAAGAACGAGTTCCGTCAGGTGATGGACGACTATAAGGTGTTGGGTCTCAATGTGATCGGTGTCGATGCCAGCGAGAAGTTCTTCGTTGACCTGGCTGGTGTCGATGAGCCGGAACAGAAACGTAAGATCATCGGCCGTGACTTCGTGGAGGTGTTCAATGCCGAGGCGAAGAAGATTACCGATGCCAAGTGGCTGGCGCAGGGAACCATCTATCCTGACCGTATCGAGTCGCTGAACATCACGGGCAAGGTCATCAAGAGCCATCATAACGTAGGCGGACTGCCGAAGGAGATGCGTCTGCAACTCTGCGAGCCGCTGAAGTGGCTGTTCAAGGACGAGGTGCGTCGTGTGGGTCGTCAGCTTGGTATGCCTGAGCATCTCATCACCCGCCATCCCTTCCCAGGCCCTGGTCTTGCCGTCCGTATCCTGGGTGACATCACACCAGAGAAGGTGCGAATCCTGCAGGATGCCGATGATATCTATATTAGAGGTTTGCGCGACTACAAGGTGAAACTCTCTGGCGAGGAGGCCCGCAAGGTCTTGGCAGCCGGTGTGCCTGCCGATATGAAGGACGGCACCATCGAGGTGTCGCTTTACGACCAGATCTGGCAGGCTGGTGCCATCCTGCTCTCCACCGTCCGTAGTGTCGGTGTGATGGGCGATGAGCGTACCTATGAGCATCCCGTAGCCCTCCGTGCCGTCACCTCTACCGATGCGATGACTGCCGACTGGGCCCATCTCCCTTACGACTTCATGGCGAAGGTGTCAAACGAGATCATCAACAAGGTCCGTGGCGTCAACCGCGTCTGTTACGACATCTCCTCCAAGCCGCCCGCAACGATCGAGTGGGAGTAGATATCAACTCTGGACAGAAGATTTTCTTTTTTTGCTACTTGTTATAGCCGTTCTCTGGGTTTTCGTACATACTGATAGGAATGCGGAACTTCATCATCTCGTCGAGGTTGTGGACGGGATGCTCTACGTCCTGCGGGATAGGACGGTGGGAGAAGGTCTGGAAGTAGAGCAGACAGGCGTCGCGCCACCATTCTGAGTCGCGGGCCTGAATGCGGAGTTTGCGCTGCACCTCGCTGAAGCGCTGCTGGTCGACATAGGACTGCATGGCATCCCAGATGGTGAGGAAGTGGCGGGCCTCATGCACACCGTCGTCGTACTTGTGGCAGAGTTCATCCCAGAACGTACGACCGCTTTTCATCTTGTGATCCCAAGGCACGTGGTGGAACCATGTCAGCAGGTTCTCAGGACATGTATTGATGTCGTTATAGAGTCGGCAGAGCGCTTCAGGATACTGCTTGACATTGGCAGAGCCAGTGAGGGTGCGATCGAAGCCCATACCGATGCTGTCGGCACGATGGTAGTAGGGCGGCGTCCAGTCGGCTCTCAGTCCCTTCGGACTATACCAAGGCTCTGGACCGTAGTGGTGACCGCCGGCAAAGATGTGATGGATACCCAACGGCATCATGTAGCTGACGGCTGCCTCACGGCTGTCGAGCATGAGCTGCTTGACAGGACCAAGCATTCGTTCGTCGCTCGAAAACGTCTGACGCAACCATTCGTCGGCAATTTCCTCTGGCTTCAATGCAGGATTCCATGCGGCACGTCCGAAGGCATACCAGTTGGCCTGGGCGAAGTGGTGACCGCACCAGTTGGTGTCGTCACCGATATTGGCCACACCAGCCATCGCACGGAGACTGCCGGGCTTCACAAACGAGAAGAATTCCTGCCACATTGGGGCGAGATATACCAGATGGTTAGCAGCGCCCAGATACTCCTGCGTCAGCTGGAACTCCACCATCATCTGTGTCTTCTGCATGGCGGTAAACAGCGGACTGTATGGCTCGCGGGGCTGGAAATCCACGGGGCCGTTCTTGATCTGGATGATGACATTATCGGCAAACTGACCGTCCAGCGGCATAAACTCCAAGTAGGCCTGATTGGCGCGGTCTGGACTCTGGGGCGCATAGACAAAGGCACGCCACATCACGATGCCTTTGTGGGGTTTCAACACGCCAGCCAGCATGTTGGCACCGTCGGCATGTGTGCGTCCGAAATCCTGCGGACCTGGTTCGCCCTCGGAATTGGCCTTCACGAGGAAACCGCCAAAGTCGGGAATCAGCTTGTAGATCTCGTTCACCTTCTCCTTCCACCAACTGATGACCTTGGCATCCAGCGGGTCGGCAGTCTCCAGTCCACCCACCTTGATGGGCGAGGCGAAGTTGATAGACAGATATACGCGGATGCCATAGGGGCGCAATTGGTCGGCGATGGCCTTGGCCTTTTCTAAACTGGCGGTTGAGAGTGCCTCTGGTTTGGCATTCACATTGTTGAGTACAGTACCGTTGATGCCTACCGACGCATTGGCGCGAGCGTACATCTTCATGCGCTCTGGATTGGGATTCAAGAAAATGCTCTTGCCTGCAAAACCACGCTCACAGGTGCCGTTGGGGTTATCCCAGTGGTTCAGGATGCGCAGGTCGTAGGCAGGCTGTTCGCTGATGTCGAGCTGGTCGCACGACTGTCCTGTCTGTTGCAGGCGCAGCAGATGATAAGCACCATAGAGCAGACCGGCATCACTGGCAGCGGCAATGACGATCTTTCCGCTCTGGCTCTTGATGGTATAGCCGTCTTTGGCCAAACCCTTCTGCCGTTTCAGCACTACAGGACCGCCCTGCCAGTAGGTTTGCAACTCGGTCATAGCCGTTCCTTTGACACCCGTTACTGAGACTGTCGTGTTAATACTGTTAAAGCGAAGCCACAACTGGCTACCGTCCTCGCCATAAGCGGAACTCCATCCTGCTAACAGGAAAAATGTAGAAAGAATAAATGTTTTCATATCTCGTTGCTTAATTGTTTCTGTCGGAATTCAGTAGGCGTCATGCCATACTCTGCCTTGAAGTTCATGGTAAAACTCTTGACGGTAGTGAAACCTACGGCATAGGCGATTTCCGTGACCTGCATCTGTGAAGCCTCCAGCAGCGCCCTTCCACGCTTGATACGGATGGTGCGGATAAACTCTGCCGGCCCCTGTCCGGTGATGGCCATCAGTTTCTTGTAGAGCGTGGTTCGCGACATACCCACCTCGGCCGCCATCGTCTCAACAGAGAATTCAGAATCGCTGATGTTCTTCTCTACCAATTCGATGGCTTTCTTGATAAATTGTTCATCCAGTGGGGTAATGGTAATCTCGCTGGGTTCGATATTCATCTTCTGGCGGAACTGCTGATGGTTGTGCTGCTCCCAGTCGATGAACTTCTTCACACGCAGTCGTAACACCTCAATATTGAACGGCTTGGTGAGATAGTCGTCGGCACCCAGTTGCAATCCCTCTATGCGGCTGACGTCGGTGGTACGTGCCGTGAGCAGAATCACGGGGATATGCGACAGATTGATATCTGTCTTTACCCTGCGGCAGAGTTCGAATCCGTCGATGCCAGGCATCATCACGTCGCTGACAATGAGGTCTATCTGTTCGCGCTGCAGTACGTCGAGTGCGGCTGCTCCGTCTGAGGCTGTATGCACCTGATAATCCTCCTTCATACAGCTGCTGATGAAAGACAGCATGTCCTGGTTGTCATCGACAATAAGGATGCTCTTATCACAGGGGGACGGTTCTTTTGTTATGTCTGCTGGCGTTGTAACAAAAGAACCGTCCCCCTGTGATACTGGCATTGTAATAGTAAAAATGCTGCCGACAGGCTGGTTGTCGCTGACGCTGATGGTGCCATGGTGCAGGCGGACATAGTCGCTGGCAATGTGGAGACCAATGCCGCTGCCCGTCTGCGAACTGTCATTGGATGCCGACTGATAGAAGCGTTTGAAGATATTCGCCTTGTCATTGTCGGAAATGCCCTTGCCAGTATCGGCTACGGCAATGGTTACACGATCCTGTTCCTGACGGAATGACAACGAGACGCTGCCGCCAGCAGGCGTGAACTTCAGGGCGTTCGAGAAGAGGTTGTATATGACCTTGTTTATCTTCTCGCGGTCATAGTCCATCAGGAAACTGTCGACATCGTGATCGAAACTGAGGTGGATGCTGCGCTCTTCGGCATAGTCGCTAAAGGATACGAGTATGCTGTTCAGATGGTCTATGATGTCGCCACGCTGCACGTTCAGTGTCTCGCCACCCGCATCCAGTTTTCGGAAGTCGAGTAGCGCGCTCACCTCCCTCAGAAGCTGTTGGGCATTCTTGTGGATATTCTTGAGTTGAATCAGCAGATTGTCGGGCGTCTTTCCGTCCGTCAGCTTTTTCATGATGTGTTCCAACGGCGATATGATGAGTGTCAGCGGCGTTCGCAGGTCGTGGCTGATGTTGGTGAAGAACTGCAGTTTCATCTCCGTAATCTGTTCCATCTTCTGTCGCTCCATCAGTTGCCGCTGCCGCTCCGCACGCTCTCGTTGTCGTTTGCGCATGTTGCGCCATTGCAGGTAGAAGGCTCCCAACACAATAACGGCATATAATATGTACATGGGCACACTACGATAGAACGGCGGAGCCACACTGATGCGCAGCTCCCTTGGTGTGCTCATGGTGCCGTCCTCACGACAGATGCACAACTGCAGGGTGTAGTCGCCAGGAGGCAGGGCATGGAACGACACATAGTTGTGATCCGTCATTGCCCAGTCGCTCATCTGACCTACCAGACGGTAGGCATAGCGTATGCGCTGGACGTCTTCCAGACTGCCTGAGAAGAATTTTACGGTCAAGTGGGCTGCGTCGTGGCGAAGATTGACGGTAGTGGTCTGTTCGTTGAGCAGGCTGTCGCCCATGGCTATCTCACTGACGATGAGTTCGCGTTCTTCGTGTCTGGTAGCCATCAGCCGTCGCGGTTCGACGCTCATGTATCCTTCGGTGCCTCCCATCAGTATCTCGCCCTTTGGCGAACAAACCATAGCATCGCCGTTGAAATAGAACTGCGGCATGCCGGATGACAGTTGATAATTGAAAATTGAAAACTGGAAATTGGCAGAACGGTTCTGAGGTTGAATAGCCACCAAGCTGCCACTGGTCGTGCAAACCCAGTACGATCCGTTGCTGTCCTGGGTCATACCTTTGATGATATCATCCGTGCGACGGATGTAATAGAGCGTATCCCGTTTCGTGTCGAAAATGGTGATGCCGTCGGGGTGAGTGAGCAGCATCATTCCCTGCTGTCGTTCGGCCTTTATGTCCGTCACCATCTGACTCATCCACTGTTGTGTACCCTTTTGGTTGCCGAAGGCCACGTTGCATTTGCCGTTCCTGAGGTTATAGCTCCACAGACCGTAGACCGAGGCGATATACATCGTGCCGTTGTCATCATAACGTAGGGCATTGCCATGGATGTCGTCACCGCTGTCGTTGGTGACTATACGGCCACGCTCTTCTTTGGGATCAAAAACAACGGTCTGTCCGATGGGCGACGACGTCCAGATATTCCCCTTGTCGTCAGCAGCCAGCGTCCATACCGTTTCCGTCGGGAATGTCCCTTCGTCTACGGCATACCGTTTCCACCGCTTGGCATCCGTCAGATGATAGAGCCCTTGATTGTAGGTACCAGTCCACATGCCGCCCTTGCCGTCGCTCATCAGAGCCATGACGGTAATATTGGGCAAAGCAGTCTTCACCATGCTGCCATCTGTCCGCTCTATATAGACACCATCGCCGTCGGTACCCAGCCATAGGTTACCCTCTGTGTCGTAGGCCATCGCCAGAATATCGCCACACATGCGGCCGTGGGGCTGCATGATGCTGTTAGCTTCGCTGGTGTACGAAATGCCCGTCTTCAGATGTCCCACCCAGACAGTACCGTCGCGGTCTGTGGTCAGACAGGTCACATTGTCCGATGCCAGCGACTGCAACCGGTCATGCTCGTGGCGCATGGCAGTGATGACGCCCGTATTCTTATGATAGGCAAACAGTCCTTTGTGGTCGGTGGCAATCCAGATGTTTCCCCGTCCGTCGTCCATCATGTCACGAATGGCATTGTTCTGCGAGGCGAATGCCGTCTGTGGCAGACTGACCGTCTCTCTCACCTGCCGACCTCCCACGATGTAGCGGCAGATGTGCTCCTCGCGCGTACTATATATCCATAGTGTGCCGTCAGCATCCACCATCACGCTTACCTCACCCATCGACTGCTGCATTTGCGCAGGCAGTGTCTCGCGCTGCAGTTCGCCTGTACTCGTATTCAGATGCCATACGGCATGCCCTGCACTGAAGTACAATCCGTCAGACATCTCTGCCACCACGCCAGCCGACTTCCCTGGCAGTTGCACCCGCCTTTCCCAGTATTTCAGCTCCTTGGTGTGGTAGTTATACCGATAGATGCCGCTCTCCGTGAGTACCCATAGCGCACCTTTCTCGCCTACCTTCACCTTATATTTGCCTTTACATCTGATGCCTAAAGACTGCAACAGCTTGTCGGCTTCGGCCGAGAATCGTGCCGTCTTGGTGTCGTAGAGGCAGTAGCCGCCGCTTTCACACTCTATCCATATCTGTCCATCGGCATCTTCCTCTATCGTTGTGATGGTCTGTCCGAACACCTCGTGCAGCTGCGGATCGCCGCTCTCAGGGAACCGGGCCTTCACCTGAAGGCCGTCGTAGCGGTTGATGCCCTGATAGGTGCCTATCCACAGGTAACCATGACTGTCGGCCAGCAGACACGTCACCGCATTGCTGCGCAGGCCGTCGGCTATACCCAGTGTCTTGAATGCCGTGTCGCCTGTGCGCTGCGCTGCTGCCATCTGTGCGATGCATAGTGCCATAAAGATGAACAATCTCCTCATACTGCTGATGTCTTCTGTGTGCAAAGATACAAAATTATTCTGAATTCTTGGCAAAGGTATGGCTTTTTTCTGTTCATCACACGTCATCATGTTTCAAAAATGGGAAATGATGTTTCGAAGTAAGTAAAAATGACGACGCGAAAACATTTTTACTTGTATCCGAAACATTGTTTCCCCTCGGTTTGGAATAAACGTGCTACTTTTGCGGCGAGAAAAATAGACTTGAAACCAAATAGTAATTAATTAACAATGTATTTTATGCGAAAAAGCAGTTTTAAGCAATCAATGCTCATCGTGCTCTTGTTCACGGTGCAAGCTGTGTTTGGCAATCTTTCTGCAAAGCCCATATCGGGTAAGGTCACGTCTGCCACAGACGGTGAGCCCCTGATAGGTGCTACGGTACAGGTACAGGGAAGCAGTAATGGTATTGTTACTGATTTGGACGGTAACTATACCATCAATGCGGAACAAGGCCAGACATTGGTGTTCTCTTATGTGGGGTATCTCACTAAGACAGTAAAGGTTGGTGGTGGCAGCACCATCAATGTGACACTTGAGGAAGACCGCCAGTCACTCGAAGAGGTGGTGGTGATCGGTTATGGTGTACAGAAGAAGAAATTGTTGACGGGCGCGACCACGCAGGTGAAAGGTGAGGACATCGCCAAGATGAACACGACGAGTCCGCTGCAGGCCATGCAGGGTCAGACACCTGGTGTCAGCATCCAGTCTACTTCCGGTCAGCCTGGTTCAAGCCTGAAGGTTCAGATCCGTGGTCTCGGTACCGTAGGCAGCAGCGGTCCTCTGTATCTGATTGACGGTATCGGTGGGGATATCAACTCCCTGAATCCTGCCGACATCGAGAGCATCGACGTGCTGAAGGATGCTGCCTCGGCAGCCATCTATGGTGCCCAGGCCGCCAACGGTGTGGTACTGGTGACCACCAAGAACGGACGTGCCGGCAAGTCGGAAATCAGTTTTGATACCTATTACGGCTGGCAGAACGTGGCCCGTAAGGCTAATATGCTGAACTCGCAGGAGTATATGACCATCATGAACGAGCAGCAGATCAACTCCGGCAACCAGCCGTACGACTTCACAAAGATGAAGAGCATCTACGATCCCAACGGCAATCTCTACGATACCAACTGGATAGACCAGATGTTTAAGGATAACGCCAAGGTGGAGAGTTACAATCTGGGTATTACCGGCGGAAACAAGGTCTCTACCTATGCACTGTCATTAGGCTATATGAGTCAGGAGGGTATTGTCGGCGGCAAGGACGTTTCGAACTACGAGCGGTATAATGCCCGTATCAATTCTGAGCATAACGTCATAGACAATCTGCTGAAAGTGGGCGAACAGGTAAGCTTCGTCTATACCAAGAGCACAGGTATAGGCGTTGGCAACCAATATAACAATACCCTGCGTGGTGCCTTTGGTACCTCGCCCCTGGCACCTGTCTATGCCACGAATATCTATGATGGCAGTCAGGCAGAGGCCGGTTCAGAGGCCAGCAACTACAATGGCTTCTATGGCAGTCCGTATAATGCTACCGATTATAGTGACTGGTACATGTACGACGGCAACCCCTACGGAAACATGATGACCAATACCAACAATGAGAATAAGAGTGGCACGTTCAGCGGCAATGTGTATGCAGAACTGACCCCGCTGAAGGGTCTTAAGTTGCGTTCGGTATTTGGTGCCGTCTATAGCACCAGTGAGTATCGCGGCTTCTCTACATTCTACCACTTCAGCCCATACAGCTATAATGATACCAGGACTTCGGCCAGCCAGAGCATGAATCATGGACTTTCCATGACATGGACCAATACAGCCCAGTATGACTGGACGATCAAGGACAATCACGCATTCAGTGCATTGGTAGGTATAGAGGCCAGCCGCTATTCAGGCACATCGGTCAGTGGTAGCAACGGCTATCTGAAAGAAGGCTTCGACGACTGGGATCATGCGTACGTTAATAATGGTACCGCCACTTCTACCGACGACGGCTTAGGCGCTGGCGGCAGTCCTCATGGCGAATCACGTAACGTGTCTTACTTCGGCCGTCTGGGTTGGAACTGGAAAGAGACCTATATGATCAATGCGACCCTGCGTGCTGACGGTTCGAGCAAGTTCGCCAGCGGTCATCGTTTCGGCTACTTCCCCTCCGTCTCTGCAGGATGGACTGTTTCTAACGAAAAATTCATGCAGTCCATCTCATCGGTAATGGATTTCCTGAAGCTGCGTGTCAGTTGGGGACAGGTGGGTAACCAGAATATCTCTGACTACCAGTATCTGGCTCCTGTAAAGAACACCAATACCCACTACCTGTTCGGTACGTCGGGTTATGACGATACGGAGTCGGTATCGGTGCTGGGTACCAACTGGGGTGCCTATCCCAGTCGCGTGGCTAATCCTGACGTGACCTGGGAAACCTCTGAGCAGTTTAACGTGGGTATCGATGCCCGTCTGATTGGCGGACACTTGAATGTTAACCTCGACTATTATATCAAGACCACCAAGGACTGGCTCGTCACGGCCCCAGTGCTGGCAACAGTAGGTACAGGCGCACCCACCATCAATGGTGGCGACGTGAAGAACAAGGGATTTGAGTTCAACCTCGCCTGGAACGACATGATTGGCAAGGACTTCCGTTATAACATCGGCGTGAACGGCGCCTATAATAAAAACGAAGTGGGCAGCATTCCGACTGATGATGGTATCATCCACGGTGCTACCAACCAGTTGTACGACAATGCTCCTGAATTCTATCGTGCTCAGAACGGTCATGCCATCGGTTATTTCTGGGGCTACAAGACTGCAGGCATCTTCCAGAACCAGCGGGAGATCAGCGAGTGGATATCGAACGGTAACGGTGTGTTGCAGGCCGATGTCAAGCCTGGTGACGTGAAATATATCGACGTGAACCACGACGGTGTGATTAACGATGACGATAAGGTGGACTTGGGTAATGGTATGCCCGACTTTACCTACGGCTTCACTTTGGGCTTCGACTGGAAGGGACTCGACTTCTCTGTGCAGGCCAATGGCGCTGCCGGACAGAAGATTGTGCAAACCTATCGTAACCACGCTAACGCCCAAGCCAACTATACCACAGAGATTCTGCAGCGTTGGACGGGTGAGGGTACCAGCAATAGTATTCCTCGTGTTACGACGACCAACATCAACTGGCAGTTCTCCGACCTCTATGTGCATGATGCCGACTATCTGCGTATATCAAATGTGACGCTTGGTTACGACCTTGCTCGTATCTGGAAAAGCAAGTATTGCAAGCAGCTGCGCTTGTATGTGCAGGCCCAGAATCTTCTTACTTTCACAAAATACAAGGGAATGGATCCTGAAATCGGATACGGCACTGATGGATGGGTAAGTGGTGTCGACGTAGGTTACTATCCTCGTCCGCGTACATTCCTGATTGGTGCGAATGTGAAGTTTTAAAAAAGTAAAAAGGTAAAAAAATAAAAAAGTAAATAAAATGAGAACAAATATATTTATCAAGACCAAAGGGGTGGTAAAGGTTTTACCTTTTTACCTTTTTACCCTTTTACCTTTGTTCACGTCCTGTTCAGAAAGCTATCTGGACGTGGAATCTAAGACGGAGTCGAATACCAGCAATTTCTACAAGACGCAGAATGATGCCTATCGTGCGCTCATCGGTTGTTACGACGGATGGCGCCAGACCAGCAGTAATCCGGGATTTGCCTTCTATGTAGCTTCGGAAGTGATGGGTGCAGAGTGCTTCGGTGCAACAGGAAATACCGATGGACGCGGTTATCAGGTGGTGGACAGATTTGACATCGCTCAGTCATCGTCAGACCTTAATCTTTACGAATCAGACTGGGCACGCTATTACGAGGGTATATACCGTTGTAATGAACTTATCAAATACGAGCCGCAGATAGAGTGGAAGAATGAGACGCTGAAAGGCACCTATATGGGCGAATGCCATGCCCTGCGTGCCATACTCTACTTTGATCTGGTTCGTATGTTCGGCAACATCCCCCTGCTGACAGTTGCTACTGAGGAGAATGTGCCCCAGGCAGACCCGGCAGAGGTCTATCAGGTGATCTTCGACGATTTGCAGTATGCCATCGACAATATCCCTGCCAATGCTTATCCTAAGTCGGACGCAGCCAATAACGACGGTCATATCACCAAATATGCAGCTGAGGCTCTGTATGCCCGTGCATACTTGTATTACACAGGCTATTATGGAGCGTCTGTCGATGGTGTAACCAAGGAGAAGGCTCTGGCTTATTGCGAGGACGTCATCAGCAGTGGGGAATATGACCTTGTACCAGACTATAAGAACCTGTGGCCTGCTGCATCGGCTGGTATTGCCGAGGTGGGCGATGCAGTGACGCTGCTGGGAACGTATGCTGGCGATGGAAACTGCGAGACCGTTTTGGCCATGAAGTTTACTAACACGCAGGATTATAACGGTAACAACGACTCCAACCGCTGGCAGGTGATGCTGGGCATGCGTAACCTTCCTGTTGCGCCATACGGACGCGGATGGGGCGCCCTGACGGTCAATCCGCAGTTTGTTAACCAGTATGAGGCCGGCGACACCCGCAAAAAAGCCTCTGTTATCGACATCGTGAACGAGGGTATCGTGAATGCCGACGGCTTTGAAGCCAGCTACAAGGATCAGCGCGAATACACAGGCTATGTCATCAAGAAATACTCGCCCCTGTGCTTTGCCGACGGTACAAGTGCTGTTAAGATCGACGGCAGTGGCGGCTTCCAGGAACAGAACCATCAGGACTGGATCATCATGCGTTATGCCGACGTGCTGCTGATGGCTGCAGAGTTAGGCAGCGGCAGTGCTCAGAATTATTTGGATAAGGTTCGTGCCCGTGCAGGATTGCAGCCTGTAACGGTTTCTCAGACTTCTATTATGAAGGAACGCAAATTCGAGTTCGCTTTCGAAGCCATCAACTACTGGGACCTGCTCCGTCAGGGTGTCGACTATGCTGCTCAGCAGATTGCTACCAATGGTATCGATGTGATGTCGGGCGGTAATGCCGATAAGGTGGTTATTGCGGCCGAGAATATCATTGCCAAGAAGGGCCTCTGCCAGATTCCGCAGAATCAGATTATCCTCTCTAATGGAGTGCTGAAGCAGAATGCCGGATGGTAACTTTTTTAAAAGTAAAAAAGTGAAAAAGTAAAAAAGTAAAAATAGTAAAAGATATGAAAACAAGAATATTCAATAAGGTCAAAGGGCTGGTAAAGGTTTTACCTTTTTACCTTTTTACCCTTTTACCTTTATTCATGGCATGTACGCCTGATTCTGACAGTATGGGTGCAATCGACCTGACTGCTGCCCAACTGGCAGAAAATGCAGGGTTCTCTGTCAATGTAGACCAGAGCACGAATCAGGTGACGTTTACAAGTCTGCTGCCCAGCAGTTACTCTGTGTACTGGGAGTATGGTCCTGCTCCTACTTCTGATGATGTCAGCATCTCAGGCACCAGTACCAACAGCACCTATCAGGTGGGTGTGGCATTTGATGGCGACTATTATGTTCGCATGGGTGTCCAGACCCGTGGTGGTATCGTGTTCAGCGACCGCGCTTCGTTCCATATCAACCAGATGAATCCAAACCTCATCTCCGATCCTGCATGGACCATGCTGACCGGTGGAGTGGGGCATGCGAAGGAGTGGGTGCTCGACCTCGATGCCAACGGTACATGTCTGAAGTTCGGCGGTCCGAAGTGGTTCTATACCTCGGGTATGTCGTGGGACAGCTTCCACAATATTGCCGGCGAGAACTATCTCGACTCTGAGCAGTGGGATTCGTCAACAGCTATCGACCCCACATACGCCAGCGAGTGGTATTGGAGTGCTGACTGGGCAGGTAATGGTTGGATTTGTGGTGCTGCCGACTATGGTGTGATGACCTTCGACCTGGTCAATGGCGCCAATGTGGATGTAAACGGCGAGAAGGGTTCGTTTAATATGGATGTGGCTACGCATACCATTTCGTTCACAGGTGTTCTTCCGTTGAGCCCAGGTCAGAGCGATGCCATCATTGGTCAGCGTCCTGACGGCAACTATAAGATTATCTATCTCACGGAAAATGCCATGCAGATCATGTTCGACGGCGGTTCTAACGATAACACGCCATTCACCTTCAACTATATCTCGAAGGAGTTTAAGGACAGCTATGTGGCACCCGTCATCACCACGATTACGCTGCCTGAGAATTGGATGAGCTACGTGCAGCCGTTCAATCAGAACACCACAACATATAAGTTCGACGAAGACGCTCCGTTCTGCTGGTTCACACTGGCTGGCGAGGAGATCTCACGTTCTGGCTTTGCTGGTGATCCTGATATCACCGATGCAGAGTTTGAATTGAATTCGAAGACCAAAACCTTCAAAATTACCGATATTGCCGGTAACGTGACTGAAGGAACATACGAGATCGGCGAAGATGGTGTGCTCACCTTCTCTCAGCTGCCATCGTTCGGCATCTCTACCAATAAGAATATCAAGTTTGAATCAGGTACCAACGAGTTGCAGGTGATTACCTACGAGATAAGTGACCGTACTGGTGACTTGACTGACTTGTGGCTGGGTTCGAAGCAGTACGACGATCAGGGTAATGCCTACGAGTATCTGGCATACCACTTCAAGAAGCAGACTGGCGGTGCTCAGGTTGAGAGCTTTACTGGTGTACTCAGTTTCTCTGACACGGGTTGGGCGTTCCTCAACAGTCCTGAGGTTTACATCACAGGCGAGGGCGACTACATCTTCACCATCACCAACGACGGTTCTTCTAACACCCAGGATCCATACCTGATGTTCCTCGATGTGGCCAAGATCCTGAAGAAGCATCCTAACACTGATATGATCCTGAAGAGTATCAAGGTGGATGGCACAGAAGTGCTAGGTTCAGAGGAAGGCATGGATGATGCAACCATCTCACGTGGTATTGGTGATGATCCTACTACAGGTCGCCGCTATATCCTCAATCCTTGGAATGAGGAGTCGGCAACACATACGAACCTCTTCAAGTTCAGCAACAGCATCGAGGTGACGATCGCTGTCAAGTTCGATGTCGGCGAAGTGGTGCTGAAGTAAAAGTAAAAAGGTAAAAAATTAAAATAGTAAAAAGATATGAGTACAAATATATTTATGAAGGCCAAGGGGTTGGTAAAGGTTTTACCTTTTTACCTTTTTACCCTTTTACCTTTGCTGACAGCCTGTAGCAACGACGAGGATTATAGCATCAGTACGAGTGCTGTCATCAGCTCAATAACCACCGACGATGCTGCTGTTACAGCTATCTCGGCTACAACTTACGGTACCATTCAGAATCTGTCGGGTATGGCACCAAGTTCCTATCAGGTGGGCTCGGTTTATAGCACTAGTGCTGATCCAACCGCAGGTGGAACCCGTCAGATTGGTTCTATCGATGAGAACGGCAAAGTAACAGCCATCCTTTCTGGTCTCGCTGAGGGCACTACTTATTACTATGCCACGTTTGTCACGCTGCAGGGCAAGGTAACCAAGTTTGGCGATGTGAAGAGCTTTGTGGCTACTGATGCCGATGTGGCTACATCGGTCGCAACGGACATCACTGCCTGTACGGCTGTTATGAACGGACAGGCACAGGGCATCAGTGACATTCTTGCTGTATCTTCAGTAGGTTTTAAATATGCACTTTCGGCTGATGACGTGCCAACAGGTGTCGACGTCTCTATCGTCGAGACTGCCAGCTCGTTCTCAGCCAAAGTGCCCTCTCTGCTCCCTGGCACCACTTATTACTATACCGCCTATACCAAGGTGGGCGATGGCTTCATTCTGGGTAACATTCAGAGCTTTACCACTGCTACGCAGACGATGGAGTATGTCGACATGGGCCTGAGCGTGCTATGGGCAAAGTGCAACATCGGAGCCGAGAAGGAGTCTGAGGCTGGTATTTTGGTGGGTTATGGCGATCAGTCGTTCTACAACACCTCTACCAGCAATGACGATTACACCCCATGGGATATCGCCGGAACCGAAGATGACGTTATCTACGGTTTGAGCATCGATGGCGATGCGAAGTCGAAGAGCAAGATGCCTACCATCGAGCAGATGGAAGAGCTGATAGCCAAGACCACTCAGGAGGCGGTAACTGTCGATGGTATTGCTGGCATCCGCTTTACTGCCAATAACGGCAACAGCATCTTCCTGCCGCTTGGTAGCTATTGGTCGGGCACTATCAATGAGATTAACGATGCCTATAGCAAGACATTGAAGGTAGCATCTGAAGGCGTTTCGGCAGGACTCATGCAGCGCGCCTGCAAGTTAGGCATCCGTTCGGTTCGCGATGAAGAGCCTGTTGAGGAAGGCATCACCATCCGCAACTATAACGCTGTTCAGGGCGATATTGAGGGTAATGGCAACTACCGCTTCGACATCTATAACGAGTGGGACGGTTCGGGTACTGGTACCGATGAAACGTGTGTGCTCATCCGCAGCGAGGTGAACTTCCAGGAGTCTATCTCTGTGACATTCACCATCTCTGGTATTGGCGCGACGGAGTGTCAGGCAACCATGATTTTTGCTGATGGCACATGGGGTTGTCAGAACTGGGGCTACAACGAAAATGGTGAGGGTTCTGTGATGGTGAAGGGCGATGGCACTTACACCATGACGCTGCATGGCGTAGGCTCCGGCATTGCCATCTTCGCTATCGACTTCATCGGACTCTCTGCTGCCGTTGGTGCTGAGAACATCAATGTCAAGCTGAACACCTGCGTGATGGACGACTGGGGTACGAAACTGCCGTTCGACAATGCCAAGCTGGTAACTGGCGACATTGAGGGCAACGGTAACTTTCGTGCCGACATCTACAACGAATGGGACGGCTCGGGTACTGGCAGCGATGAGGCTTGTGGTGTAGACCGCAGTGCTGTCAACTTCTCGAATCGCATTGGTGTCACCTTCTCCGTCTCCGGCATAGGTGATACAGAGTGCGATGCGTGCATGATCTTTGCCGATGGTACATGGGGCTGTCAGAACTGGGGCTATAATGAAGACGGCAACGGTTCGGTGCATATCACAGGCGATGGCGTTTATAGCATGTCGTTGGCAGGAGCTGGCTCAGGCATTGCCATTTGGGCCATCGACTTCCTCGGTCTGTCGAATACGGTTGGCGCAGAGAATGTCAAGGTGCGCATCTCGTGTATCAGAGTGGAATAATCTATTTGAATTTGTTCATACTTAAGTGATATCATGAAAAAAGTTAGAAAATCTCTCTTATTGCTGGCGGTGCTTTATGGCACCGTCAGTTTTGGACAGCTACCAAATGCAACAGAGATTGCCCCCAAGATGTATCCGGGGTGGAATCTTGGCAATACGCTGGAAGGTGGTGGTACGGATAATGTTTACACCAACAAGGGTGGACTTGGTGCAGAAAAGGCCTGGCAGGGTACGACCACGACGCAGGAGATCATTGATTTCGTGGCCGCCCAGGGATTCAAGTCGGTACGCATTCCGGCAGCCTGGGTGATGGGCCATATCGTGGATGGCGAGGAAGGCATGACCATTGATGCCGCCTGGATGGCTCGCGTGAAGGAGATCGTGGACTACTGCATCAACGACGGACTCTACGTGCTGCTGAACGACCACTGGGACGGAGGCTGGATACAAGGTACGTTCAAGAAGGACATCACGGAACCGACGATGGCAGCTAACTGTGAGAAGATGAAACGGCTGTGGACACAGATAGCCGAGGCGTTCAAGGACTACGACGAGCATCTGCTGTTGGCAGGACTCAACGAACCTGAGGCAGAGACGGAGCCACAGATAAAGGCGCTGATGACCTACGAGCAGGCGTTTATCGATGCGGTGCGTGCTACGGGTGGCAACAATGCCTCACGTACACTTGTCGTGCAGGGACCGAATACGAGTATCGAACTGTCGAGCCAGTATGTGGATATGAGTAAGTTCGTCGATACAGCCAGCAAGGCACTGATGATCGAGGTACACTACTATAGTCCCCCGCAGTTTACTGGTGTCTGGGAGGGGCCAAACGGCGACGAACCTTACTATTTCTGGGGTGCCGCCAACCATGTTCCCTCGGGTACTTACAAGAAGTATAACTGCACCTGGGGCGAGGAAGCCTACGTCCGCGAGCAGATGCAGATGATGAAGGAGGCCTTTGTCGACAAGGGCTATCCCGTTATCCTTGGAGAATATGGTGCCAACTGGCGTGAGTTCTCGAACAATTCCATCCAGAAAAAGCACGATGCCAGCATCCGTCTGTTCCACAAGACCATCAATGAGGAGGCCATCAAACGGGGTGTCATTCCGTATGTATGGGACATCAACAATCCCAACCGCTACGGTACAGGAGGCATCATGTGTATCATCGACCGCAGCAAACCGGCAGTATTCGACCAGAACAGTCTGGACGGAATCATGGAGGGTGCAGCAGCTGCAGCCTGGGGCGGTCCGGCTACAAGCATCCGTCAAACGGCAAAAGCTGATGTAAACCCTAAGACTACTGGCTTGAGCTATAATTTGTCAGGCCAGCTTGTGTCTCCAGATACGAAAGGACTGATTATCAGAGGAGGGAGAAAGTGGATATGCAAATAAAAGAGAGCCCGGCTCTCTTTTTTTGCTTGGTTTATTGCTTTTATTAATGAAAATACTGTAACTTTGTAGCCGAAATTGACAATGAACAAAAATCATAAACAGACGATAGCCACGATGCTGCTGGCTATGCTTACGATGCTGGTGCACGCCCAAACAGTAAGTCCTACTTCCTGTGGACCCGTGCCGAATGCCAACCAACTGCGCTGGCAGGGCATGGAAATGTATGCGTTTATCCATTATTCGCTCAACACATACACGGATCAGGAATGGGGCTTCGGCAATGAGGATCCGAAGCTGTTCAATCCCTCGGATCTCGACTGCAGGCAGTGGGCGCGCGTGTGCAAGCAGGCTGGCATGCGAGGTATCATCTTCACAGCCAAGCACCATTGCGGCTTCTGCATGTGGCCTTCGGCCTATACGGAATACTCGGTGAAGAACTCGCCTTGGAAAGATGGCAATGGTGATGTGGTGCGCGAGTTGGCTGATGCCTGTCGTGAGGAGGGATTGGAGTTCGCTGTCTATCTCTCGCCGTGGGACAGAAACCATCCGGAGTATGGGCGTCCGGCGTATGTCACTTATTTCCGCAACCAGCTGCGTGAGTTGCTGACCAACTATGGCGACATCTTCGAGGTGTGGTTCGACGGGGCCAACGGCGGTGACGGCTGGTATGGTGGTGCCAACGAGACGCGCAAGATAGACCGTACCACCTATTACCAATGGCCTGAGACGTACAGGATGATTCGCCAGTTGCAACCCAAGTGTCTGATATGGAACGACGGCAGCGACCGCGGTGACCTGCGCTGGGTAGGTACCGAGGCGGGCAATGTGGGTGAGACGAACTGGAGTCTGTTGAACCACGACGGTGAGGTGACTTGGCCGATGCTGCACGACGGACTGGAGGACGGCGACTCATGGGTACCAGGCGAGACGAACACGAGCATCCGTCCGGGCTGGTTCTACCACGAGACGGAGAACGAGCACGTGAAGAGCCTGTCGAAGCTGATGGACACCTATTATAAATCAGTGGGCCGCAACTCGACGCTGCTGCTCAACTTCCCCATCGCGCCGAACGGCCGCATTCATCCGACAGACAGCCTGCGTGGCATCGCGTTTAAGAAGATGATTGATGAGGTTTTCAAAGAAAACTTAATTGAAAATGGAAAATGGAACATTGAAAATGGGGCTGGCGCACAGACCGAAGGTAATGTTCAATCTTCAATCTTCAATATTCAATGGGATAAGCCTACGGCCTGTAACCGTTTCCTTGTCGAGGAGGACATTGCGCAGGGTCAGCGGGTGAAGAAATTTGCTTTAGAGGCTGAAGTTGATGGCAAATGGGTGCCGTTGAAAGACGAGCTGGTGGAGAACGGCGACGGGCTGACCACCATCGGCCACCGACGCATTATTTGCTTCCCTACAGTCACGGCGACGCGGCTACGTTTTACCATCACGGATGCAAAGTGTGCCCCAGTCATCAAGAAGCTCGGCGTGTACCTCGCGCCGGAGCTTACCGACGACATACCGGACTCGGGCGAGAAGAAATGCTCGGCACTGCATCTCTTCTTCAGTACGCCTACGCAGATGATGATAGACTGGGATACGGAGCAGACCTTTACCACCTTCCGCTACCTGCCGCCACAGGACACGAAGGCAGGCATCGTCACGCACTACACCCTCTGGGGCTCTACCGACTGGGCGAACTGGACGAAGCTGGCCTCCGGCGAGTTCTCGAACATCGTGAACAACCCCATTTGGCAGACCATCAAGTTCCCAGCCACAAAGGTTCGCATCCTTAAACTCGATGCCGACCGTCTGGCAGAGGGTGAGCGCATGGGATATGGAGATCTGGAAATTAAGTAAATTGAAAATTGAGAATTGAAAATTGAAAAATATGAAAAGAAACTGGCTTTTAGCTTTTGGGCTTTGGCTCTTGGCTTTTGGTGCTTCGGCACAGACACAGCGGCAGTTGTTCGATGACGGCTGGCAGTTCACACATGATGGCAAGACCATCAACGTAGATTTACCTCACGACTGGGCTATTGCTTATGCATCCGACCCGGCTACAGGTGCCAGTGGTACCGATGGCGGTTGGTATCCTGGTGGCAAGGGCGAGTATCGTAAGATGTTTGCCACACCCAAGGGCGAGGTGGTAAAACTCCACTTCGAAGGCGTGTATCAGAAGGCCGAGGTATTCGTCAATGGACAGAAAGCCGGACAGCATGCCTACGGCTATACGCCATTCACAGTCGACGTTACACCCTATTTAAAAGTAAAAGGGTTAAAAGGTAAAAAAGTCTCGGTTGATGAACTGAATGAGGTGCTGGTCAAGGTCGATAACTCTGAACAGCCTAACTGCCGTTGGTATACAGGCTCAGGCATCTACCGCCATGTTTGGCTCGAAACCATGCCTGCCCTCCACATCGCCGATAACGGGGTGTTTGTCACAACATCAGAAGTATCATCAGACAGGGCCGTTGTACAAGTGGAAACAAAGGTCGAGAATGAATCCGACCGTGACAGGAACGCCTTAGTGGCAATAGGTGCCGGACAGATGATGGTCAGCGTGCCAGCCCATCAGTCGAAGACCGTCGCAACCTCATTCGTTGTGAAAAATCCGCATCTGTGGTCGCCCGATGATCCTTATCGCTATGAACTGAAGGCGGAGCTTAAAGAGGGTGGAGAAGTGATTGACCGAAAGACGGTGAACTACGGCATTCGCTCGTTTTCGTACGATGCCGAGAAGGGTTTTGTGCTCAATGGCAAGCCGCTGCTCATCAATGGTGCCTGCGTACACCACGATGACGGTGTGCTTGGGGCTATGGCCTTCGATGCCGCTGAGATCCGAAAGGTCCGTCAGATGAAGGAGGCCGGTTTCAATTTGATTCGCACCTCGCACAATCCCACCACACGGGCCTTCCTCGATGCCTGTGACTCACTCGGCATGCTGGTGATCGGTGAGGCTTTCGACGGTTGGCGCACGGCCAAGAAACCCTACGACTACTCTACGCTGATTGACTCGTGCTATCAGGAGGATATCCGTGCGATGGTGGAGCGCGACCGCAACCATCCCAGCATCATCTGCTGGAGCATCGGCAATGAGGTCATCGAGCGCAAGGATATCCGCGTGGTCCACACCGCTAAGCTGTTGAAGCAGGCTATTCTGGATTATGACACCACACGCCCCGTGACTGAGGCGCTGTGTGCTTGGGACAGAGATTGGGAAATCTATGACCCGCACTTCGACGTGCTGGATATCGGCGGATATAATTATATGATATTCAAGCATGCTAGCGATCATCAGCGAAATCCTAAGCGTGTGATGTGGCAGACCGAGAGCTATCCGCGTGATGCTTTCAAGAACTGGGCACTCGTGAACGACTATCCTTATATCATAGGTGATATCGTGTGGACGGGACTCGATTATCTCGGCGAGTCGGGCATTGGTCGTAACTACTACGATGGCGAGACGCCGGGCGAACACTGGCGCGATGGTGGTGTGCCCGAGTGGCACGGCGCTTATTGCGGCGATGTGGATATCACGGGTTGGCGCAAACCCATCAGTCATTATCGCCAGATGCTATGGACCAATACTCAGGATATATATATGGCTGTTCGTGAACCCGATGGCTATCACGGGAAGATCAACATGACGGCTTGGAGTGTATGGCCCACTTGGGAGAGCTGGAACTGGAATGGCGGTCGCGACCCGAAGGGCGCAACTGTTCCATCCTGGGAAGGTAAGCCCGTCGAGGTGGAGGTCTACACCAAAGCCCCTGAGGTGACATTGTATCTGAATGATAAGGAGATCGGACGGAAGAAAGTAGATCGTAGCACAGAATTCAAGGCGGTGTTCAGTGTGCCTTACGAACCAGGAACACTGCGGGCCGAGGCAGGAGACAAGAGCGTGACGCTCAGTACAGCCGGCGAACCAGCCCGTCTGCGTCTGACTGCCGATAAGTCTATGCTGAAAGCCGATGGACAGGATCTGGCCTACGTTACTATTGAGGTTGTAGATAGCGAAGGTCGCGTCTGTCCAGATGCTGCCATCCCTTGTGAGGCTTTCGTGCAGGGACAAGGGCGTCTGATGGCATTTGCCACTGCTGATCTCCAAGACCGAGAGCCGAAGACGTCATCGCACGTTACCACATGGAAAGGACGTGCCCTGCTCGTGGTACGCAGCGGTAAGTCCAAAGGCAAAGCACAGGTGAAAATCAAAAGCAGCCTGCCCACCGCCAATCTAACCATTCAAACGAAATAATAATGAAAAGAAGTCTCATCATACTGGCATCGTTATTGGTTTTCACAGTTCACGCGCAGACTACACCTGACTGGGAAAACCCCGCAGTGCTCGGCATCAACAAACTGCCGTACCACGCTACGCTGCAACTGCCCTCGAAATGGAAGGCGTGCAAGGAAATCGTGAGCCTCGACGGCGAGTGGCTGTTCCACTGGAGCCGGAACCCCGAGGAGCGGCCTGCGGACTTTTACAAGGAGGACTACGACGTCAGTGGCTGGGGCAAGATTACTGTGCCAGGCAACTGGCAGACGCAAGGCTACGGTACACCTATTTATATTAATATAAACTATCCCTTCGTGAAAGATCGCCCGAGGGTGACTACCGAGCCGCCGAAGGACTGGACGGCTTACGAGAACCGTAACCCCGTGGGCTCGTATGTGACGTTTGTCGATGTCACGAAGGAGATGCTTGCGAAGAACCTCATCCTGCATTTCGGAGGTGTCCACTCGGCGATGTACGTCTGGGTCAATGGTCAGAAAGTGGGCTATAGCCAGAACTCCATGTCGCCGGCAGAGTTTGACGTGACTAAGTATATGCGAGCTGGCAAAAACAAACTCGCTGTTGAGGTCTATCGCTGGAGCGACGGAAGCTATCTGGAGGATCAGGACATGTGGCGGCTCTCAGGCATCTTCCGCGAGGTGCAGTTGTGGGTGCGTCCGTTGGTGCACATCGCCGACTACCGCGTGACAGCGGAGCCGAACACCGACTACTCGCAGGCCAAGGTAAAGGCTTGCATCAGTCTCTGTAACGTGGGTGAGAAGATGGCGAAGAACCTGCAGGTGGTGCTGAAAATATCACAGGGGGACGGTTCTTTTGTTACATCAGCTGGCGATATAACAAAAGAACCGTCCCTCTGTGACACGACAACTGTTGAACTCACCTGTACCATCGACAAGCCACTGCTGTGGTCTGCCGAGAAGCCGAACCTCTATCCTTTCAGCGTGGAACTGGAGGACGATAAGGGCAACGTCATCGAACATTTTGACTACCACTTGGGCGTGAAGAAGGTGGAGTGCGTCGGCGAGGTCTTCAAGATTAACGGGCGGAACGTGAAACTGCGCGGCGTCAATCGTCATGACCACCATCCCCGCACAGGCCGCTACGTCGACGATGCGACCTACGAGCAGGATCTCCGGCTGATGAAGCAGGCCAACATCAATTTCCTGCGCACCAGCCACTATCCGGATCGTGAATATCTTTATGAACTCTGTGACCGCTGGGGCATCTACGTCATGGACGAGGCCAATCAGGAAACGCACGGCTATGGCTATGCCAATCATGTAATGGGTGAGGACCCGGCATGGAAAGACGCCCATGTGGACCGTGCTGAGTCGTTAGTGAAGCGCGACTATAACCACCCGTGCGTCATCCTCTGGAGTCTTGGCAACGAGGGTGGGGTAGGACCGAATATTCAGGCGATGTACGACACGGTCGTCGCCCTCGACAGCACCCGTCTGCCTTTCTACGACTGCCATCCCCGTTATTCGGCCCTTCACGATTTCGGCTATCCTACACCAGCCGTGCTAAAGTCCGAAGCCGAGAAGGAAACGGAAAAACCGCTCATTGCCCGCGAATATGCCCACGCCATGGGTAACTCGATGGGAAACTTCCAGGAGTATTGGGATGTCATCTATGCTGACTCCAGCATTGCCGGTGCTGCCGTATGGGACTGGGTGGACCAGGGACTTTATCCAATTGAAAATGGAAAATGGAAAATTGAAAATTCTGGTGCGCCAGATAAGGCGGTAGCAAATAATTTTCAATTTTCAATTTTCAATTCTCAATATAATTACGGCGGTGATTTCGGCGATAAACCGAATGACGGCCCTTTCTGTATTAATGGCCTCGTTGGTCCCAATCGCAAACCCCATCCCCACTACTATGAGGTACAATATGTCTACCAGCCTATTGCGTTCATACAAGAGGGCGATTCTATCCGCATCATCAATCGGAATTTCTTTACTGATCTCAACGAATACGATTACTATTGCGAGGTGTATCACAACGGTGAACTGGTATCGGGAAACATTCCCATTCTTTATGGCGACAAATTCGAGATTCCTTATCCCTATTATCCCTACAATGAACCGGAGTTGACGCTGAATGTCTATGCCCGTCTGCGTCAGGACACACCTTGGGCACAGGCTGGCTATACCATTGCTCGCGAACAGTTTATCTTAAAGCCCGAGGAATTTTGGTCAGCCTTTGGAGGCCAGCCTGCTAAGGTACAAAAGACGGCCAAAGGTTTGGTTGCATATACAGATCACGGAGCCGTCACGATAAACAGCTCAGGTGCGCTTGCCAGTTGGATGGTTGATGGCGAGGAGATGCTCACGAGTCCGTTAGAACCATACTTCTGGAAACCTGAGAACGACAATCAGCATGCAGCCCAGTTCGCCCAACGCTTAGGCGTATGGAGAGAGACCATAGCCAAACGCACCTATCAATCGTTCCGTACAGAGGCCAGCGACGACGGTCTGAAGATCATCAGCGAGACAACGCTTCCTGTTGGGGCTGAATTGACCATCACCTACACCATCATCCAGGATGGCCGCATCAAGGTGGATATGGACTATCGTCCTACGGCTACCGACATCCCCCTGCTGCCAAAATTCGGCATGCGTATGCGTCTGCCTGCAGACTATCAGGCGATAGAATATTATGGCAGGGGCCCATGGGAGAACTATCCTGACCGGAAACGCAGTGCTTTCATAGGACGATACAAGATGTCTTTAAGTGAGTTTGAAACGGAATACGTCCATCCGCAGGACAATGGCTGTCGCACGGATGTCCGATGGCTTGATATTTCCAATGAAGATAAGACACTCCACATCGTTGGCCTCCAACCCCTTTGTATTCGTGCCTGGGACTATGGCGAGGAGGATCTTGATGCCGCTCCCCGTCATCCCCAAGACATCCAGCGTGGCCGTTTTGTCAATCTCAATATCGACCTGAATGTTCACGGCGTGGGCGGTGTTGATACTTGGGGCCAGCGCACCTTGCCCCAATACACCATTGATGGCAACCAGCCTTACCACTATGCCTTCATCCTTAGTTTATGACGTCCAAGGTAGATGGTATAAAATGCTAATTATATTTAGGGATTTTCCCACGTGAATGTAGGGGAAATCCTTTTTGTATGTATGGGAATTGACGTACTTTTGCAGCGTGAACCAAATAAAATTTACGCTTATGAAAAGAATGATGATTGCCTTGATGAGCATCTTGCTCACGGTGCCTGCCCTCGCTCAGTACGGCAGACCACATTATTATAATTATAGCAGGCCTCGGCCCATTTCCACTCCTCACCGCAGCTATACTGACGTGTATTACGGATTGCGTATCGGTGCTGCGTTTGCTACTGTGAACTCCGATGACAAGTATCTCGACGGCGGATCCGCAAAGACGGGACTCAACGTGGGGTTTGTGGCTGGATTCCAGTTGGACTATCACTCTCCGTTGTATCTTGAGACGGGTCTCTCGTATGTGGAGAAGGGTGGTAAAGGCCAGTATGACGGGATGAAGTTCTCCTATAGTCTTAACTATCTGGAGGCACCTCTGGTGATGAAGTACATATATGACGTGGACCGTGCGTTCAGCATCCAGCCTTTCATTGGCGGTTACCTGGCTGTGGGTGTTGCAGGGAAGATGAAGGATTTTAACCATCGTCAGGCCTACAGCTCCTTTGAGGATGAGGGGTTCCAGCGTTTCGACGGCGGTATCAAAATTGGCTGCGGCGTGCAATACGACTTCATGTATGCAGAGTTGGGCTATGACTTCGGTCTCTCTAACGTCTCACACGACTACTTCGACACTGCTCATACTGGTACGCTCTACGCTACCATCGGCTTTAACTTCTAAGTCAGTTTTGCGCACATAGAAATAATAGGGGCGGCACATCTGTTGTGGCCGCCCCTATTATATTATAATGTAACCCGTAGTGGGATTACTTGTTCTTCAGGAGATCGCGGATCTCTGCAAGTAACTCTTCCTGTGTCGGACCCTTCGGAGCTTCTGGTTCTGCAGGAGCGGGCTCTTCCTTCTTGCGGCTTAGCTTGTTCATACCCTTGATCATCAGGAAGATACAGAGTGCAACAATCAGGAAGTCGATGATGTTCTGGATGAACTGTCCGTAGGCAAAAACAGCAGCACCAGCCTCCTTGGCAGCAGCGAGGGTGGTATAGTTACCGTCGCCGAGGTTGACGAAGAGGTCAACGAAGCTCACACCGCCTGTCAATTTGCCGATCAGCGGCATCAACACGTCGCCAACCAGTGAACTGACGATTTTACCGAAGGCACCGCCGATGATCACACCGACAGCCATGTCCATTACGTTGCCCTTCATGGCAAACTCCTTGAATTCTTTAATAAATCCCATAGTCGTTAAAATTTTAATGTTAATTATTTATTGGTGAATTGTAATCTATGATTTGCAATCTCCGACTTTACATCTTCGATTTATAGACTTTTCACTTTTAACTTTTAACTTTTCACTTCTTTTTAGATAGAATTTGTGTGCAAATATAGGAATTTTTTCGTAACTTTGCATCCGAAAAAGAAAAAAATTGCTGAAAAGGCTCAAAAAAGACATTTATTTAGGTATAAACCCTTTAAAATATTAAGTAAAATGACAAAAGTTGCAATTAACGGTTTTGGCCGTATCGGTCGCCTCGCTTTCCGTCAGATGTTCGAGGCTGAAGGTTATGAAGTAGTAGCAATCAATGACTTGACAAGCCCGAAGATGCTTGCTCACCTGCTGAAGTATGACACCGCTCAGGGTGGCTTCGCTGGTAAGTTCGGTGAGGGTAAGCACACTGTTGAGGCTACAGAGAACTCTATCATCGTTGATGGTAAGGAGATCACTATCTATGCAAAGCCCAATGCTGCTGAGCTGCCTTGGGGTGAGCTGGGTGTTGACGTTGTTCTCGAGTGCACAGGTTTCTACACATCTAAGGAGAAGGCTTCTGCTCACATTCAGGCTGGTGCCAAGAAGGTTGTTATCTCTGCTCCTGCCGGCAACGACCTGCCCACCATCGTTTACAATGTGAACCACAAGACTCTGACTCCGGCTGACACCGTGATTTCTGCTGCTTCTTGCACCACAAACTGTCTGGCTCCTATGGCTGCTGCCCTGAACGGCTTCGCTCCCATCGTCAGCGGTATCATGTCTACCATCCACGCTTACACTGGCGACCAGATGATTCTCGACGGTCCTCAGCGCAAGGGTGACCTCCGTCGTAGCCGCGCCGGTGCTCAGAACATCGTTCCTAACTCTACAGGTGCTGCCAAGGCCATCGGTCTGGTTATCCCCGAGCTGAACGGTAAGCTGATCGGTAGCGCTCAGCGCGTTCCGACTCCCACAGGTTCTACCACTATCCTGGTTGCCGTTGTGAAGGGTAAGGACATCACTAAGGAGGGTATCAACGAGGCCATGAAGGCTGCTCAGACCGAGAGCTTCGGTTACACTGAAGATCAGATCGTTTCTAGCGACATCATCGGCATGAAGTTCGGTTCTCTGTTCGATGCTACTCAGACCATGGTCAGCAAGATCGACGACGATACCTATCAGGTACAGGTTGTTTCTTGGTACGACAATGAGAACTCTTACACTTCTCAGATGGTTCGCACCATTAAGTACCTCGCTGAACTGAAATAAGCAGCGAACGCAGACAAAAGTTTGTTAGAAAAAAAGACCGTCCGACATCATCGGACGGTTTTTTTGTGTCTCATTATTTGTTTCTTCCCCAACTTTTTTGTACCTTTGCAGGCGCAATGAAACATATATATATAATAAGGTGTATCCTATTGGCTTGTTTGCTTCTACCTATAAAGGCTTTTGCAGACGCTAATGGTGAGATATTATATGAAAAGGCTGACAGCCTTTATGGCATACAGTCGTACGATGCTGCTGAGCAGGTTGCTTTAAAGGCGCTACCGGCATGTAAGGGTAGTGAGGTTGAGGGTGATTGCCTGAATCTGTTAGCAATTATCTATATTAGGAAAGGTGACTTCAATCAAGCAGTGAAGTATGCCAGACAATGTTATGCGTTCGACGAGAAGTCGGGAGATCCTGATGCGATGTCGTCGAGTCTGAACACGTTGGCCGGCATCTATATGAGCATGCGTCAACCAAAGGAGGCTGAGAAATATGTGCTGAAAGCTATCGAGTATGCTAAAAAGGCCGACAATCCGCAGCGAATGGCAGTTCTGCATGGTATGGCCTCAGAGGTCTATCATACATTGAAACAGGAAGAACAGTCGCTCGACTATGCCACGAAAGCATATGAGATGGAACAGAAGTTGGGTCGCCAGGATAAGATGGCCATCCGTCAGGCAGAGCGGGCTTCGGCTCTCATTTCACTGCATCGGGATTCTGACGCAAAGATGGCATTGGACGAAGCCATTCCCGGTCTGCGTGAGAGTGGGAATATCCATTCTTTAGGTATTGCCTGTAACCAGATGGGATTGCTGATGCATCAGTTTCATAACGATTCGGCTGCTGTGCGGTATTATAGTGAGGCTTTGAAGATATTTGTGTCCCAGCACGATCTCTATAATGAGAGTAAGAGCCGGTACGGGCTCTATGAGGCACTCCGCTCGTCTGATCCAGTGCAGGCGATGGAGCATAATGACCGCTATAATGAGTTGCGTGATTCTATTTATGATGAGAATACAGGTGAATTATTATCCAAGTATGCGGCTGAATATGGTTATGACGAACTACAGGCAGAGAACAGTGAGATACTGCGTTCTCGTCGCATTTATACGATGGCGTGTGTTTTGATTGTAGCCCTCTTGCTGGCGTTACTGGCATTCGCTTTGTGGCGGCATCGTCGTGATCGCATAAGGATGAGGGAGCTGATTCATCAGATTGAGTCTATGCATCGCGTGGAGTCGTCGGAGAATGTGGATGGTCAGACAACTGAGGTTGAGACAGATCAGACAGAGGATGATTTGAATGCGGAGGATCGTCTTTTCATGATGCAGACAGTGCGTGTTGTTAATGACGGCTTACCTTCGGGGCAGTATGGTGTTGAGGAAGTGGCTTCTCAGATGAATATGAGTGTCCAGACCTTCCGTCGTCGTCTGTTAAGTGTCACAGGTGAATCGCCCAAGGCATTCATCTCTGCCATTCAGATGGAACGCGCAGCCAAACTTCTGCTCGACAATCCCGATATGCCTGTCTCAAGGGTAGCCAGTCTTTGCGGTTATGATGAGACCAACAGTTTTGGCCGATGCTTCAAGCGGGCCTATGGTATGACGCCATCACAGTACAGACAGCAGCAATAAATTATCCATTTTTTCCACTTTTTGGGCGTTTTTCACCCTGCAAAATGCATTTTGGAAGATTTTGCAGGGTGAAATGGTGTTTTTTGGCATAAAATGTTCATCAACCATCCCCTTTTTCATTGTAACTTTGCACCCAGAATGAGAAAGACTGAACGACAAAAGAAAGCGTTGGATCTGGCAACGGATTATCTGGGGTTCTTGATAGACCAAGAGACTCTAGCCAGACGGGCGGTCGATGAGCGGCTTGAGGAACTGCAACCGAAGTTTGAAGCTCTGATCGATGAACGAATTCGTCAGCTACTTGCTCAAAAGAGTGAATTGAATATGTAATCTTTCAAATATTAATTAAACTTTTAAACTTTTTCATTATGAATCATTCAAGCAATTATTCAAGACTGGCAGCTGTCGTTGCTTTGCTTTTCGCCGTTAGCATGAACACTCATGCACAGTTCGGTAATCTGGTTAAGAAAGCGAAGAACGCAGTCGTCAAAGAGACCGTTCAGAAGACTCAGGAGGAGAAAGCCCTTGCTGAGTATGAGGCTAACCATCCAGCTCGTCAGGAGAAGAATAACGCTGCGAAAGCTGGCGGTATGGACAAGTATTTAGGTCTGGATCAGACGGAGAGTGGACGTATCATCTACAAGTATTCCGTTATGGAGTATGGTGAGGGGGGTGACACATCGTCGAATAGGGCAAATGCCCGTGGTGCTGCCCAAACGCTGGTGAACCTCCTGCGTTGGATGAAGGGAAATACCGAGGACTTCGTTGCCTTCGACCAGCCGGCCCATGTGCTCGACCTGTTGAACAACCGGGTGCCTGAGCAGATCAAGGCTATGAGTAAATCGACCAACAAATTGAACAAGCCGCTTCCTCAGGCAGAGATTGAGGCCTTCAAGGCTGAGAACGCCCGTGTGAAGAAACTGTATCTTGAGTATACCGGTACTAAGGAGAAGACTGCCGCAGAGTTGAAAGCCGAGGCTGATAACAAATATGTACAGGACATTATTAACCAGAACTATCTGCTTAACGACCTCACCGACAAGAACCGTCAGGCAAAGGCTGTGGCCGACTACAAGGCCAAGGTCAACGCGAAGATTAAGGAGAAGCTCGCTCCTACCAAGATTCTCGGTACCTATAGCACGTCATTCGCCTGGCAGGGTCTGTTCCTTCCGAATTATCCCGACCTGAAGGAGAAGTACAGCAGTGTGCAGGAGATGCAGTTTAAGACTTTCTATGAGAAGGGTGGCAAGTACTATGTCGTGAAGAGTGCCTTCCGTCAGAGCATCGATAAGGATGATAATGTCCATGGTGCCCAGCCCCAGAAGTTCTACTGGCCTGGTATCGAGACACCTGTGGAGATTCCCGCAGACAAGATCCAGGGTAAGTTCTGATCAATATACGTACATTCCTATATAATTTCTCTTAATATTATTACTTAAAATCAGTAAAGCAAATGAAACAATTCAAGCAACGTTGGAAGACAGGTATGATGGCAGCGTTACTCACAGCCGGCCTGTTCCTTCCCAGTCAGACAGCGTCTGCCAAAGAAGTGATGTGTCTTAAGACCAACACGGGGCAGTACATTGAGGTGGTCAGAGTGAGTATGCTTGTAATTCCCGATGGCGGCAGCACCTTTGAGATTGTTGTGCGCGACGGTGAGGGGGCTACAGGTGTGGAGAGCATCACCTTCGAGAAACATGAGTCGGATATTGACCTGAGCAAGTATCAGGGCGGTTCCAGTGCGACTGACAACATCGACATGACCAAGCCCGTGTGGCTGGTGACGAACACCGGAAAGCAATTCCTGGTTAAGGATGTGAAGATGCTGGCCAGTATTGACACTCAGGGTGTGTATGAAGTGGTGACAACTGAAGGCAATGAGACTGGTGTGACAAGTGTCAGTTTCTTCCGTGGTGAGTCTACAGGTATCGAGAAGGTTAAGGAGATCCGCAACGTGGAGCAGCTTCGTCTGTTGACTCCTGTCAGCTCTCAGCTGGCCTTATCGGGCTGTGGTGAGACGGGTTCGGCAGTAGTGTTTGCTCTGGACGGCAAGCAGATGGCCGAGGCTCCTGTCAACAACGGACATACCACGCTCTTCGTGGGTCATCTGAAAGCAGGTGTCTATGTTGTCAAGGTTGGCAACAAAGCTTTGAAATTTATTAAAAAGTAATTAAAGTGTCGTTTAACAATTAAAAACAGAATCATTATGAAAAAGATATTTACAACCCTCGCTATGGCGATGTTTGCCATCACCTCATTTGCACAGGCTACTCAGGAATACTATCGTGTAGAGTTTACTGTGCCCATCGTCGGCTCGAACACCGGCACCAACAATAGTGTGGCTGCCACGATGAAGGACGACTTCACCTATTGCAACCCCCTGCATGAGTATCTGGACTTCCCCGCCGGCGGTAACCTGCTGGCTGCAGGAACAGCCAACGATATGGGCTTCCGTACGACGACGAGTAATGTGACGGAAACATCTGCATTCTATCTGGATAATGGTCGTGTGACTTGGACAACGGCTGGTAGCACTGCAGTTCACAACTATCCTTACTTGGTGGACAAAGTGAAGAGCATTACCGCTTATTCCATCCCCGTGGAGACAGTTGAGTTGCTTGATTCTACCGAGACCCATGAGATCACCTTCATCGGTAACAACAAGAAATACCGTGTATCGGAGTTCACTTTCAACCGTCTGCCCCGTAATGTGGCTGAGCTGAAGACCCTGATGGAGAATGCCGACGGCAGTCGTACAGCAGCCGCCAACAATCCTCTCTTCGTGGCAGCAGTGATGTATCTGGTTTATCCCCGTCTGCTCGACTGCAGCCAGGATTGCCGTGAGATGATCGACTTCCTGTTTGGAACACAGTATGCCCAGTTGCAGACCACAGGTATTGCCAATGTTACCTTCCAGGATCTCTGCATCGCCCAGTTCACAGGCAATAACGGTAAGGACTACGGTGGCGGTATGCAGCACAACAACCTGTTCCAGCACTTCGCCGGTGCCACTCCGGGCAATCAGTACAAGCCTAACGGAAAGGATTACTGGACAGGCCCGTATAAGGTTCGCGTAGCATGGGATGCCAACACCCCGACTGAGTATTCTGCCCAGAAACGTGCTACCATCGCCCGTCTGCTGCTGATGCCGAATCCAGATGCTGAGACAAAGGATCAGATCTCGTTTGAGGATCCTACTGCCCATATCGTGAAATTGCGCTCAACGAACAGCAATGGCTGGTTCGTGATGGATGGCGAGAAGATTTATTATGCAAAGGGTAAAGACCAATATGACGACTCATTCTAAGTAAAATTAAAAAATAGGCCGTTCGTTTTACCGAACGGCTTTTTTTTTGATATTTTTTGGTTTTTTGCCCACTTATTTGTATCTTTGCATCCAAATCGGCTGATAAATCAAAAACTATAATGATATGAGTAATATTGGTGAAATTGTGGGTAAGGTTTTCAAGGGGTGCGGTTGTCTGAGTATCGGCTTCTTCATACTGCTTGTTCTCGTGGCCATCTTCTCGGACGACGAAGAGAAGACAGAGACTACGGAAGAAACCGTGCAGAAGACAGAGCAGACGGAGAAAAAAGACTCCGTCATAGTGAACGAGCCGCTTGAAGGCGACCCCTACCAGGAACTTGACGAACTGATCGGTCTCGTTTCGGTGAAGGAGGAGGTCCGCTCGTTGGCAAACTTCGTGAAGCTGCAGAAGCAACGCGAAGCCAAGGGGCTGAAAACTGCAAAGGTATCGTATCACCTGGTGTTCTACGGATCTCCCGGTACAGGTAAGACCACCGTGGCCCGTATTGTTGGACGTATCTACAAAGACCTCGGTGTGCTGAAGAAAGGTCATACAGTGGAGACCGACCGTGCGGGACTGGTGGGAGAGTATGTCGGAAAGACGGGCCCGAAGACTGATACGGTCATCATGAAGGCTCTCGACGGTGTGCTCTTCATCGATGAGGCTTACTCGTTGGTGCCTGAAGGCGGTAGTGGCAACGACTACGGACAAGAAGCCATTTCGACCATTCTGAAACGTATGGAGGATTATCGCGACCGTCTGGTGGTGATCGTTGCAGGCTATAAGGACGAGATGCAACGCTTCATCGACTCCAACCCCGGTCTTCAGTCGCGTTTCAACCGTTATATCGATTTCCCCGACTACACACCGCAGGAACTCGTTGACATCTTCAAGATGTATATGAAGAAGAACCAGTACACGATGGATGGCGATGCTGAGGCCTATCTGAAGACACGCTTTGAGATCATCGTCGAAAAGAAAGACCGTAACTTCGGTAATGCCCGTTTCGCCCGTAACGTCTTTGAGAAGAGCATCCAGGCGCAGGCCAACCGTCTGGCCGGACAGACGAACTTGTCGAAGGCAGTGCTGTCTGAGCTGACGATGGATGACTTCCGGGAAGGTTTCAAGTCGAAATCGGGTATTAGTGAATAGTAGTATTGGGTATGAAGAAGTTTTTGTTTTTTGTTGTGACTGTAGTGCTGACGTCGAGTTGCGGCAACAAGACGAACAGTACCGTTAGTGATGTTGACTCGCTGGCCACGGATACCACCATCACTGATATGGAGGCTTTCCGACACACTGAGGAGTATATCCGTCAGCGCTTGGACACGATTTATCAGTATGTGGGTAAAATCAGCCGCGACGAAGACGGAAACACGGACTATAATCCGAGTGGCATCAACTTCGATAGTGTCTACTGCTCCCAGCGTTACTATGCACTTATGTCGGAGGCTTCGCTGATGTGCGAGGAAACGGGCGACATCCTCTACGACTACGATCACTGGGTGTGCGGACAGGATATCTCTGACGACTGGAGATACAAGGTAGCGAAGGTCTATAACATCACTGACTCCACTGCTTTGGTCGATATGATCATACACAATTTCATAGACCAGGAGACAACCATAGCCCTCTTTTATGAGCGCGATGACTGGTATGTTGACGATTTCAATCCTTCTCCTGACGGAGAGGATGACAAACATGCTCTGCGTGGTATCATCCGTGATGGTCTCGAGGCCCGCGAGAGAGCCAAGGAGCTTGTAGGATCCTGGGGCTGGGTGGGTGATAACTGTCCGGAACTGCTGCTCAGTTTTGAGATGACCGCCCACGGGCTGAAATGTACGGAGTGTACCATCTATCGTCTTGATGGCTTCGACCATCCGGTAGTTACCTTCAACGGCACTGAACTGTGGGTTAATGAGGGTGATGATGAACCTCATCCCAAGCGGAAACTGTATCTTCATCTACAGCTTGACCAGAATGGCGACCTGACGGGAGGCTGTCAGATCCGTCACCTCTATAATCAGGAAGGCTATGAAGGTCCTATCACCCTGCGCAAGGGATACTTCAAATTTAGTGACGCTTCAAAGAAATCACTCTCAGACAATTCTGATGCATAAGATGATAACGATATTAGGTCCTACGGCCTCAGGTAAGACGCCTGTGGCAGCGAGACTGGCTGCGGAGATTGGCGGAGAGGTGATCTCCGCTGATTCGCGGCAAGTGTATCGTAGGATGGATATAGGCACCGGTAAGGATCTGGCTGACTACACGGTATCACAGAGGGATGGTTCTCTTGTGATCCCCTATCATCTGATAGACATCCGGGAACCGGGTACGAAGTACAATCTCTTTGAATATCAGCAGGACTTCTTCGATGTCTACCAGCAGATCCGGAGTAGGGGAGCGGTCCCAATCCTCTGCGGTGGAACAGGTCTCTATATCGAGGCCGTGCTGAAGGGCTATCATCTGTCACCCGTGCCACAGAATCAGCCGCTCCGCGACAGTCTGGAGGGGAAGTCGCTCGAAGAACTGACCCAGATGCTGACGGATCTGAAGACGAGGACCGGCTCCAATATGCACAACACCACCGATGTGGACTCCTGTCAGCGGGCCATCCGGGCCATCGAGATCGAGACCTACAACCTTGAGCACCCGACGCCACGACGCGAACTTCCGCCGGTGGACAGTCTGATCATCGGTATCGACATCGACCGTGAGCTGCGCCGCGAGAAAATCACCCGCCGACTGAAGGCCCGTCTGGAAGAGGGCATGGTAGCCGAGGTGCAGGCCTTGCTCGATGAGGGCATTCCGGCCGAAGACCTCATCTACTACGGACTTGAGTATAAGTTCGTGACGGAATACCTGAAGGGCCAGACCTCCTATGACGAGATGTTCACGCGCCTCGAGATAGCCATCCACCAGTTTGCCAAACGGCAGATGACGTGGTTCCGGGGTATGGAGCGCCGAGGCTTCAAGATCAACTGGATTGACGCAACCCTCCCCATGGAGGATAAGATAAATAGAATCATAGAATTATGGCAGTAGAAACAAAATGGGGCATTGTGTATTGCCCGAAGACCGGTATAAGCAACAAGCGTAAGCGCTGGGAGAAGATACAGAAGGTGCTCGACGAGCGCGGTGTGGAATACGATTTCGTGCAGAGCGAGACGGCCGACAGTGTGGAGCGCCTGATGCGGATGATGATCTCCAACGGCTATAAGACCATCGTCATCGTGGGTGGAGACTCCGCCCTCAACGATGCGGTGAACTGTCTGATGATGGAGGAGAAGGAAGTGCGTGAGAGTATCTCCCTGGGTGTTATCCCTAACGGCGTGATGAACGACTTCGCCCGTTTCTGGGAGTTCGACGAGGACAACATCGAGCAGACTATCGATTGGTTACAGAAACACCGTGTGCGAAAGATCGACCTCGGTTGCGTACGCTATACGAATGCCAAGGGCGAGAAGTGTCACCGCTATTTCCTGAACTGTGTGAACATCGGTATGACGGCCGACATCATGAACCTGCGCCGTCAGACGCGCCGTATGTTCGGTTCGCGCACAATATCGTTTGTATCCTCACTCTTCGTCATGCTCTTCCATCGTATGGAGTACAAGATGAAGCTGAAGATCAACAGCGACGTCATCGAGCGCAAGGTGATGACCGTCTGTATCGGCAGCGGACCGGGCTACGGACAGACACCCAACGCTGTGCCCTATAACGGCATGCTCGACGTCAGTGTGGTCTATCATCCCGAGGTGGTGCAGCTGATAGAGGGCATCTGGCTGCTCGTGACAGGCCGTTTCTTGAATCACCGCAGCGTACATCCCTTCCGTACTCAGGAGGTGGAAATCAATTATGCCAAGCGGGCGATGGTGGGTGTCGACGGACGTCTGATGAAGACACCTGTAGGACCTTATCGCGTGAATGTGGAACAGGAGGTCATCAACTTCCTCATCCCGGCATGAAAGTCCAAAAAGTAAAAAAGGTTAAAAAACAACTCTTTTCTTTTGTTTGTTGACAAAAAATGCTTACTTTTGGAAATTGAAAATGAAAACTATTAAGTGAAATACAAACCTAAAGAGGAACTATGAGTTATTTACGATTAGAGAAAGCCGTGATGACTAACCTTCAGGAGAGTCTCCGTCGTGAATTTCTCCGGACCAATCGTTCTGGTGCATACAGCAGTTCTACGCTCGTAGACTGTAACACGCGCAAGTATCATGGTCTGCTGGTTGTCCCCGTACCTGAATTAGACGACGAGAACCATGTGCTCTTGTCATCGCTCGATTGTACGGTCATCCAGCACGGAGCGGAATTCAACTTGGGTCTCCACAAGTATCAGGGCAACAATTTCAGTCCTAACGGACACAAGTACATTCGTGAGTTTGATGCTACCAAAGTACCTACGACGACCTATCGCGTGGGTGGTGTCGTGTTGAAGAAGGAAGTGATCTTCCAGCATTATGAGGACCGTATCCTGATCCGCTATACGCTGGAGGAAGCTCACTCGGCCACGACCTTGAGGTTCCGTCCGTTCCTGGCCTTCCGCTCGGTGCGCCAGTTTACGCACGAGAACGCTACTGCCAGCCGTGAGTACAGTCAGGTGGACAACGGTATCAAGACCTGTATGTATGCCGGCTATCCCGACCTCTACATGCAGTTCTCGAAGAAGAATGAGTTTATCTTCCAGCCCGACTGGTATCGTGGTGTGGAGTATCCGAAGGAGCAGGAGCGCGGCTACGCCTCCAACGAGGACCTCTACGTGCCCGGCTATTTCGAGATGTCTATCAAGAAAGGCGAGAGCATTATCTTCTCGGGCTCTACATCTCAGATCAAGACCTCTACGTTGAAGAAACTCTTTGATGAAGAGGTGGCCGACCGCGTGCCCCGTGATAACTTCTATCACTGCCTAGTGACAGCTGCCCACCAGTTCCACTTCCGCGATCGCCGCAGTGGCACTATGGAGAAGATTGACAAGAAGGACGAGCGTTATCTGCTGGCAGGTTATCCTTGGTTCAAGGCCCGTGCCCGCGACACGTTCATTGCTGCGCCCGGCCTGACGCTGGCCATCGGCGAGATTGACTATTTTGAGCTGGTGATGAAGACCGCAGAGAAGGGACTCCGCGAGTTTATGGACGGCAAGCCCCTGTCGGTGAAGATCTACGAGATTGAACAGCCTGATGTGCCTCTCTGGGCTATTTGGGCTGTGCAGCAGTATGTGAAGGAAGTAGGTACAGAGGCCGGATACAAGAAGTATGGCAAGCTCGTCAAGGATATCGTGAAGTATATCGAGAAGGGCGGTCACCCGAATCTGCGCCTTGATGAGAACGGACTGCTTTATTCCAACGGTCGCGACAAGGCTGTGACCTGGATGAACTCCACAGCCAATGGTCGTCCCGTGGTGCCGCGTTCCGGATACATCGTTGAGTTCAACGCACTCTGGTACAATGCCTTGAAGTTCTGTGCTGCGCTCGCTGCCGACCAGAAGGACGAGAAAGCTGTCGCCCATCTCGAGGAACTGGCTGCGAAGGTGAAGCAGTCGTTTGTGGAGACGTTCGTTAACGAATACGGCTATCTGCTTGATTATGTGGATGGTAACATGATGGATTGGAGCGTTCGTCCGAACATGATCTTCGCCGTAGCACTCGACTACTCGCCGCTCTCTCAGCAGCAGATGAAGAGTGTTGTGGATATCTGCACCCGCGAGCTGCTCACACCGAAGGGACTCCGTTCACTCTCGCCGAAGAGTGGCGGCTACAATCCCATCTACGTCGGTCCGCAGACACAGCGCGACTACGCCTACCATCAGGGAACAGCCTGGCCTTGGCTCGGTGGTTTCTACATGGAGGCCTGCCTGAAACTCTATAAGCGTTCACGTCTCAGCTTCATCGAGCGTCAGCTCGTAGGCTATGAGGACGAGATGGACTACCACGCTCTCGGTACAATCTCAGAACTCTTCGACGGTAACCCGCCGTTCCACGGGCGCGGTGCGATGTCGTTTGCCATGAATGTGGCAGAGATCTTGCGTACGCTGAAACTGATGGATAAGTATTCATATCAAAAATAAGGAGGGACGACTATGAAAGTATTAATGTTTGGATGGGAGTATCCTCCTCATGTCTTCGGTGGTCTTGCTACCGCTAACTATGGAATATCTGAGGGTCTGAAGGCCCAGGGCGATCTGGATATCACGCTCTGCCTGCCTCACCCCTTTGGTGATGAGAGCCAGCACGCCTGTCGTATCGTCGCCATGAACGCTGTGCCTATCGCTTATCGCGACGTCGATTACGACTACGTCCGCGAACGCGTGGGCAACATCATGGACCCAGACTACTACTTCAAGCTCCGCGAGCATATCTATGCCGACTTTAACTACATGAACGTGAACGACCTCGGTACGATGGAGTTTGCGGGAGGCTATCCCAGCAACTTGCACGAGGAGATAAACAATTACTCTATCATTGCAGGCCAAGTGGCTCGTGCTGAGGAGTTTGACATCATTCACGCTCACGACTGGCTGACCTTCCCTGCCGGCATCCACGCCAAGCAGGTGAGCGGCAAACCCCTCTGCATACACGTGCACGCCACCGACTTCGACCGCTCCCGCGGAAAGGTGAATCCCACCGTCTATTCGATCGAGAAGAACGGAATGGACTGGGCCGACTGCATCATGTGTGTATCGGAACTGACGCGCCAGACGGTCATCAACCAGTATCATCAGGATCCGCGCAAGTGCTTCACCGTCCACAACGCCGTCTATCCCCTGCCACAGGAATATCAGGACATCCCGCGTCCCGACCACACCGGCAAGGAGAAGGTGGTCACGTTCCTCGGACGTATCACGATGCAGAAGGGTCCCGAGTACTTCGTCGAGGCTGCCACGATGGTGCTCCACCGCACGCGCAACGTCCGCTTCTGTATGGCGGGCTCGGGCGACATGATGGACGCGATGATCCATCTCGCAGCAGAGCGCGGCATCGCCGACCGCTTCCACTTCCCGGGCTTCATGCGGGGCAAGCAGGTGTACGAGTGCCTGAAAGCCTCCGACGTCTATGTGATGCCCTCGGTGTCAGAGCCCTTCGGCATCTCGCCCCTCGAGGCCATGCAGTGCGGTACGCCGTCGATCATCTCCAAGCAGTCAGGCTGCGCCGAGATTCTCGACAACTGTATCAAGGTCGACTATTGGGACATCCACGCTCTGGCCGACGCCATCTACTCCATCTGTCACAACGACTCGCTCTTCCAGTACCTCAAGGAGGAAGGCAAGCGCGAGGTCGATCAGATCACATGGGAGAAAGTGGGTGCATGGATTCGTACTCTCTATCGCCGAACCCTCGGTTGGGAACAGTAAAATCATTGAAAATTGATAATTGAAAATTGATAATTATGAAAACGATTTGTTTATATTTCGAGATACATCAGATTATTCATCTGAAGCGCTACCGTTTCTTCGACATCGGTACCGACCATTATTACTATGATGACTACGAGAACGAGCGTAGCATCACCGACATCGCCGAGCGCTCCTATATGCCGGCTCTGAACACCCTCCACGACATGATTAACGAGAACGGCAAGTTCTTCAAGGTGGCCTTCTCGCTGTCAGGAACGGGTATCGAGCAGCTGGAGATGCATGCTCCGCAGGTCATCGAGAAACTGCAGCAGATGAACGAGACCGGCTGCGTGGAGTTCCTGGCAGAGCCTTACAGTCACGGACTCTCCTCACTGGCCAATCCTGAGACCTTCGCCCTCGACGTGAAGAAGCAGGCTGCCAAGATCGAGGAGCTCTTCGGCAAGAAACCCACCGTAGCCCGTAACTCATCGCTCATCTACAGCGACGACATCGGTGCCCAGATTGCCGCCATGGGCTTCAAGGGTATGCTCACCGAGGGTGCCAAGCACGTGCTCGGCTGGAAGTCGCCCCACTATGTCTATCACTGCAACCAGGCGCCGAACCTGAAGCTGTTGCTCCGCGACATCGAGCTCTCCGATGATATCTCCCTGCGCTTCAAC
>JAEEGF010877428.1_pt1 | contig 47689 bp, 40 predicted proteins | sample 9134171 | NCBI WGS metagenome assembly JAEEGF01 (sample SAMN16246542, study PRJNA631951) | gut metagenome | biome: gut microbiome; feature: rumen; material: AP-attached | host: Bos | place: Iran: Karaj | collected 2018-10
GAGAACCGCAATGGCAGCGCCGTATCTTTGTATTGTCAAAACAGAGGAGAAACAGCGCGCTAGTTAAAGAAAATTTACTCCCCTATTAGACAGTAAAAATGTTGAGTATAACACTTTAAAGATTATTGATTATGGCACTTAAAGTTAAAGCAAAGGAACAGCTGATTAAGGTTGGCAAATATGCCGAGACCTACCGCTACGTGATGATGCCCGAGCTGTACACCGCTCTGGCTCAGGACAAGGTAATCCGCGAGGCTGCCCTGCGCTCTGGTGTGAGCCGTGGCGTGATGCAGGCTTGCTGGGACGCAGCCGGCGAGGTCATCAAGGCTTGGGCAACCGAGGGTCACAGCGTAGCGCTGCCCGGACTGGGAACCATGCGATTCGGCCTGCGCGCCAAGAGCGTAGAGAACGTGAACGAGGTAAAGGCAGGTCTGATTTCCAGTCGCCGCATCATCTTCACCCCCAACACGGAGCTGAAGGACGAACTGGCCAAGACCGCCGTGCAGATTACCTGCTACGACCGCGACGGTAAGGAGGTGAAGCGTGTCACCAGCGACGACGACGGAGAGGTGGAAGACCCTGAGAACGTAAACGATAACGAAAACGAAAACGGTGGCAACGGCAACACTGGCGGCGGCTCTAACACCGGAGATAACGGTGGCGACAACGGCGGCGGTGGCTCCGGAAACGGCAACGACATGGATTGATTTTTAAGCCGGGCTCAATGCCTGGCTTAAAAATAGTTGAGAGTTTTGTTCATTGAACATTGAACATTGAGCATTGAACATTGAGCATTATTGGTATTCTCTTGCCCCTTGCTCCTCGCCCCTTGCCCCTATATTACTCTAACCTCTAACCGCTAACCACTAACCCCTAACCTCTAACCCCTAACCCCTAATGATTATGAAAAAGGAAACATGGAAATTCGTCATTCAGACGATACTGGCCATCCTGACGGCCATTGCAACCACATTTGGTGTGACATCCTGCATGGGTCACTAAGCTATTAAGCCAAGAGAAAAGCCTCTGAGCGCAATGCTCAGGGGCTTATTCTTTATCCAAAGCTATCGTCCTGCCAGCCGCGCTGGCTTAACTTCCTGCGCAAAGCGCATAACTCCCTATTTAACTCCCTATTTTATAACTCCCGAAACTTAAATAAAAAAGAAAAATCTTGGAAAAGTCCTTTGTTTTTTGTAAATTTGCGCTCCGGAAACGTATAGCTAACGAACTAAGGATTACTATGACTAAGGACACAACAAAAACAAATCAGAAAGAGAAGAAAACAATGTCACGCCGTCAGTTCCTGACAACAACAGCCACAGGAATAGCCGGGTTTATGATTCTGCCCAGCTTTACCATTGACGGCGTAAGGATTGCACCCAGCGACAGAGTGGTATTGGGATTCGTGGGACTGGGACAGCAGGGATGCAGCGACTTCCGCAGCTTTACTGCCTGCCCCGGCGTACAGGTAGCTGCCTGCTGTGATGTTGACAGCATCAAGCGTGAGCGTTTCCGCCGCTACGTGACTAAATGGCAGAAAGAAAAGAACATGCCTGTACGCTGCGACGTGTACGAGGAATACGAACGCCTGCTGGAACGTAAGGACATTGATGCCATAGAGATTGCTACGCCTGACCATTGGCATGCCCTGGTAGCCATTCATTCGCTACAGGCTGGCAAGGATGTTTATTTGCAGAAGCCCTTGGCATACACCGTTACAGAAGGTTTGGCTGTACAACGTGCCGTAAGGGCCAATAACCGTATCCTGCAGATGGGTAGCCAGCAGCGCAGCAGTGAGGAATTCCAGACTGCCATAGCTCTGGTACAAAAAGGTGCCATAGGCGACATTAAGGAAATACACGTAAGAGTGGGTGACTCGCCCAAGCCACTGGACTTGCCGGAAATGCCCGTGCCTGACAATCTGAACTTCAACCTATGGATGGGCCCATTGAACAACCCCAAAATACATTACCACTCTGACCTTTGCCCCGTTGTAACGCTTGACCCTGACAAGAATGAGCAGCTGTGGGGCGCATGGCGCTGGTATGAGGAGACAGGTAACGGATTCCCTGCCGACTGGGGAGCTCACATGTTTGACATTGCTCAGGCTGCCATAGGCATGGACGGACTGGGTCCCGTAGAGTTCATCCCACAGGGATACAAGGGAGCAGAATACGCTACAATGAAGTACGCCAACGGCATTATCATGCAGGAACGCCCCTTCACAGACAATGCAGACGACAAGGGTATTAAGTTCATTGGCGACAAGGGATGGCTGAAGGTGGCTCGCGGATACATAGAGTGTTCTGACAGCAAACAGCTGAAGAAACAGCAGGAGACAATAGCAGCCGGACAATATGAGGTGAGTGCCCCGCACATGCAGAACTTCATAGATGCCATACGCGAGCACAAAGATCCCATTGCACCAGTTGAGTACGGTTGCAGCACCAATACGCTATGCTGTATCTTCAACATAGCTCGCGAGCTGAAGCGACCTGTACACTGGAATCCTGCTACGCTAAGCTTCGGAGACGACAAGGAGGCATTTGCTCACCGCCTGTACTATTACGATTACAGACGTCCGTACACACTTCCTTATCTGGAACGTCGCGGATAATTCAGATTACATTATTATATAATGAACAAAACGGTTAGTGAGATTCAGAAATGGATGGTGGAACGGGGGCTGACGCTCTCTACAGCAGAAAGCTGCACCAGCGGTGGCATTGCCAGCGAGATTACCAAGGTGGCAGGCTCTTCTGACTACTTCCAAGGCGGACTGGTAGCTTACCAGGACCGCCTGAAGGAGCAGTTCCTGGGCGTGAGCGCAGAAGACATAGCACAGTATGATGTGGTAAGTGAGCCCGTAGTACGCCAAATGGTGCGTGGGGCTTGCCAAATGTTCGGCACCGACTATGCCATTGCCAGTACAGGCTATGCAGGCGAAGGATGCAACGGCATTCCATCAGGAACCATCTGGATAGCCTGGGGAACACCAGACAACGTCCACACCAAATGTCTGACCCAGAACATTGACCGTGAAACAAACACGCGCAATGCTATCCAGCAAGCGCTGACAGGCCTACTCAACACGCTAACCACTAACCACTAAGGCTGCGATTAAGCGAGAGGAGAGCGATGCTCGCATCAGCTTTTCCGAGCGTGAGCAGGCTCGAACGAAGTTCAACCACTAACCGCTATAAAAAACAAAGGCTCTCAAATTACTGAGAGCCTTCGTTTTTCTAGATTAAAGTGAACTTTCTTACTTCAAAGAAAGTGTAATTGTCTTGCCATCTTCAGCAACATTCAGTTTGTCCTCACGAAGCAGCCAACCCATAGCCAGGTAAAGCTCCTTATCGCTCTTGAGGCCGGCAGCCTTCTTGACATCCTTGGTAGCCAAGGCTCCATTCTCGTTCAGTGCTGTCCAAACAGCACCTGCAAGTGTACCTACTGTTTCAGTCATACCTATACTTTGTTTAATAATGTTGATGAATAAATTATTTTACTCGTGGCAAAGATACTTCAAAAGTAACAAACAGAGTGAATCTGAGATTCGGAATATAAGTTTGATACTTAGTTTCTTGACGCATGTCAAGGAATCATAACGATTTAGAGACGTTATCGGTTTTCGTTATCTATAATCTTTCTTGGTGAACTTCTGCATCATCAGCAGCTTGCCACTGCGATCACTATAGTACCGGTAGCAGAAGCTTACGCCTGCATCCTTGCATGCCTTAAGTGTTATGCTACCCTTGATACCAGAGAGCAGATCCTCGCGGAAGGCTTCATAGAGATCCTGGGTATAGATTGAGTCAACATCCAGATCGCCCTTGACAGTATAGTTATAATAATAGGTACGTTCGGGGATGCTGAAGACACAGCTGTCCATAACCGTAAACTTATCTACCTGCTTGGGGCAGTTCTTCTGGGTGAACAATGCGGCCTCTGCCTGAATACGCTCCTCTAAGGTCTGCCTTTTGCAGGCTGTAAGGCCAAGAAGGAGGATAGATATGAGAATAAGATATCTGTTCATATAGCGTGAAGAAAAAAAAGAAAAAGACCCCTCCCTGATATACGGAGGGGTCTATAATGATGGATGATTATTCTTTGACTTGATTGATAAGTGTTACAAGGTCTGCAATGGTAATCTTGCCGTCGCCATTGACATCACCATACTCAACACCTGCGCCTTCGGGAGCCTTCAGCACAAGTACCAGTGCCAGAGCCTGAATATCTGAGGCATCTATACGCTGGTCTTGGTTGACATCGCCCCACCCTGCCGACTTGGAACGGCTGACAGGAACGGCAGGAAGCAGAATCTGCTCCAGCCTCTCCTCATCTGCCAACTTGGTGGTGAAGTAAGAACCCATAGCGGGCAGTGACTTGTTGATAGCAGAGTATTCAAAGGCAGTACCGGAATCATTCAGCGCATAGACATTCTTGAGCGTTGGCTGGAAGGTATAGCCATACTGACTGTATGTATTACTGCTGACTACATTCGTACCCAGACCAGACTTGAAGAACGGCTTGTTATAGCCCTTGAACTCAATAGTCTTGCCATTGAATACCTTGTCGCACGCAATAATATAAGGTGTACCGCCATGCAATACGGTAGCAGGCTTGAATACAGGATTACCATTCTCATCAGTCTGGGCAAACTCATAAATCCAGAAGTGGTTGAGGGTGTCATTGAGCTGATAGGTAAAATCACCCCTGACAATAGAATCCACATCAAAAGGCATTGTAATGGTCTGCCATGCCACCTCTTTCTCTAAATCGGCAGGGAATGTATAGACAAACGTTGCCGTGTCTGCCTTGAAGTTTGTAGGAATAAAATAAGGATAGTCACTAACAAGCTTGATCTTATCAGCATGTATACCACTTACCACATTGGATGTGTCAAGTCTCTGGGGAACTTCCATCCTGGAGGAGAAAGCGTAGATAACGTTTGGATTACGGCCACTGGGCGCAAGACGAGAGATCTTCTTGCTGGTATCACCATACATACCACAGATGTTGGCAGGTGTGGTCATTGCATTGGCCCAAGCCTTGCTGGTGAGTGTGCCATCTACCTTCCATTGATCCAATCCCGGCTTTACATCCCAACCGCCTAAATCCCATATGCCACTGTTGCTAAAGGTTCCGCTATGGTTGACGAAACTGGCAGCAATGAAATACTTGTTATTCTCGGACAAATCCTCGAAATCGAAATCAATAACGACACTCTTGGCCGGCTGGATATCAACCTGGTAGCTATGGCTGGTACCGGCCCATGCGGTACTTGAGCCACTGGGCTGGTTCCAAACCTGCAGTTTAATCCAACCATCATATTCTTTGGAATCATTGTTCCTGATAGTAGCCTTTCCTACAAGCTTATTACCATATACTACATTACTTACGGCATTGGTAATGGTATAACTGCTGACAGAAAGGTTGGACTTTTCAGCCTGAGCATCAGTAATAATATCGATAGTACCACGGCCTACCTCGCCACTGCCGCTACTGCTTGTACAGAACCACAGGTTGTAGGTACCGGTCTCCTCTGGCGTGAAGAAGTAGGATATATCTACCGTTTCGCCCTTGCGGACCGGAACAATAGAGCGGCAGTCTGTATATATCTTCTGTTCTGTCTGGCTGGCAAACATATGCACTTCCTTGAAGTACTCATTGCCATTGTTGCGGAACGTTACCTTCACCTCCTGTTCCTTACCTACAACGCGTGTGCCAGGGAAGGTGATGGTGTCTATGCTGATAGAAGACCCAGCAGAGATATTATAGGGGGTAAGGGTAACATTACCGTCTGCATCAACCACAGCTTCTACATACTGACTGCGCATATTATACTTAGGACGCCATTCGGTATTTCTGATTGCCTTGCTGGCAGGAGAAAGCTGGTAGGTACCTTCAGGCAACTTGCCCCTGATGGGGAATGTCTTGGTAACAGATGTATTGTTAGACATATTGGAGCTGCTTTGCGGAGTGCCTACGAGAGCTATTGTACCATCATCAGCTATTCTGACGATACCTGTATGGAAACTACCGGTGGCACCTGTCTTGTTCTCGAAGGTTGCTCTGATGGAGGTACCTGAAACACTCACATCCTTGATAGACAGATAGGTGTCATAATTATCATAGTCAGGAAGACGCAGGTTGAAGAGCGCACGCTGGCCCATGCTATAGCCGTCGCTACTGCTGCTGGCACCAATACCGCTGTTGTCACCAGGATTAAGGATACCAACCAGGAACCAACCGTTGCTACCGCCACCCCATCCCCAGTTAACGTGGAAGAGGTTGTCACCATCAAAGCCGTCCAACACAAAAGCATGACCGCCACCTGAAGAGAAACCGGAGAAGAGTACAGGATAACCCTGAGAGATCTCGTTGTAAATCATATCAAACCAGTCATCGATGCTATAGTCGCCACGCTCGCCTACATAGCAGCTGTTGTCGAAGCCAAAGTACTTGATGTAGGCCTCGGCACTGAAGTTGGCACCAGAGGATGGGCCATAGTGCATATTAACGGCCTGACCACACATGTGCATCAGATTGGCTACGGCAGAGTCCTGAGCATTGGCAACATGACCGTTATTCCAACTATACCTGTCCTGCATATTATCCCAGTCAATGACAGTACCCTTGGGAATAGCCTTCTGAGAGACAGTAGCACGGGAACCGTTGGTCTTGGATGTGTATGTAATACTGTATCCGGGAATCACATTCTTGGTGGCATTAGGATACCTGTAGAAATTCATCACCTGAGCCATGGCAGTAGCCGTACAACCGGTTGCAGGACCACTCCTACGAGGAAGAGGGGTCTGCTCTTTTGTGTCATCCTCAAGATAATAGTCGGGACAGGTAATATTATAAGGTTGTCCCTGATTCCAACGGGTAGTCAGCAATTCCGGCACACTACGACGGGTAGCCTGAGACCTTGCCCTTGCACGGACAGCATTCTTGTTTACGGTAATGTTGTTGTCTGCAAGGAACTTAATCTGGTCTGCATACAACTGAAGCCATGACTTCATGTTTTCCGGAATGTTGTCGGGATCAAAAGACCCCTTATCTACATAGCCCAGAATCTCAGGTGTACGGTCGTCACCAGAGACAATTACATAACCGTTTCCGCCATCGGCATTGAATACATAATAGTATGCACTCTCTGGCTGTCCGTTGACTTTTCTGACAGAGCGGAAAGGCGTTTTGCTCTGGCTAATAATCTTACCTTTGGTAAACATATACTGCTGAGCTGTGCTATAAGCCTCGGACTTGGTCACAGACTCAGCTTTTGCCACAAAAGTAACAAATGCGGCCAGAAATACTGAAATAAAAATTCTCTTCATAAAATATTGATATAAGGTTTTATCTTTACACTTCATATCCGTTAGGATTGTTCTTCTGGAAGTTCCAAGAATCACGACACATCTCCTCGATGCCGTACTTGGCCTCCCAGCCTAACTCCCTCTTGGCCTTTGCGGGATTGCAGTAGCAGGTTGCAATATCACCCGGACGACGAGGTTTGATGACGTAGGGAACCTTCAGGCCATTGGCTTTCTCGAATGCCTTTACAACATCCAGCACAGAATAGCCGTGTCCTGTGCCCAGGTTGTAAACGGCAAGGCCCTTGTTCTCCTGAATAGCCTTCAGGGCGCATACATGGCCGCTGGCCAAATCCACTACATGGATGTAATCACGGACACCCGTTCCGTCTGGTGTATCATAGTCGTCGCCAAAGACGCCCAGCTCCTTACGCTTACCGATAGCTGTCTGGGTAATATAGGGCATCAGGTTGTTGGGGATACCGTTGGGGTTCTCGCCAATCAGACCTGACTCATGAGCACCAATGGGGTTGAAATAACGCAGCAGGACAACATTCCACTCGGGATCTGCCTTCTGGATATCCGTCAGCACCTGCTCCAACATAGACTTAGTCCATCCGTAGGGGTTGGTGCACTGACCCTTGGGACATTCTTCTGTTATAGGAATAATAGCAGGGTCTCCGTAAACTGTGGCGCTGGAAGAGAAGATAATATTCTTGCAGCCATGCTGACGCATTACGTCAACCAGCACAAAGACTCCATTCATATTTGTCTCGTAGTACATCAGAGGCTTCTCTACAGACTCGCCTACTGCCTTCAGACCGGCAAAGTTAATCACTGCATCAATCTTGTGCTCTGTGAAAACCTTGTCCATAGCGGCACGGTCACGGATATCTGCTTCTATAAGTGTTACCTTGTGACCGATAATCTTCTCTACACGACGGATTGCCTCGGGTTGAGAATTATAGAAGTTATCTACTACTACTACGCTATGACCAGCCTTGTCTAACTCAATAAGGGTGTGGCTCCCTATGTATCCTGCGCCACCAGTTAATAGAATGTTCATTTCAGTTATAATCTTATTGTTAATACTTAATTTGCTATTATTACTCCTATAAGTTCTGGTATTCTTATAAGCCAAACAATGCCTTCAGACCGTTATCTACGCCGCTGAAGCCCATAAACGCCATGGCCAGCAGACCAGCAGTAACCAAAGCTATGCTCATACCCTGCATACCCTTGGGAATGTTCATCATGCTGAGGTGCTCGCGTATGCCGGCAAAAACTATCAGTGCCAGGGCAAAGCCAATGGCTGTGCTGACAGCAAAGACAACACCGGTAAGCAGGTTGGGCTCAAGACCCTGTGCTGCATAAGTGCCGTTGGCAACCAGAATAGCCACACCAAGGATACAGCAGTTAGTGGTGATAAGGGGCAGGAAGACACCCAATGCCTGATAAAGAGCTGGGGCTGACTTCTTAAGGATTATCTCAACCATCTGAACCAAGGCGGCAATAACCAGAATGAAAGCTATGGTCTGGAGGTATTCCAGTCCGAAGGCTTCCAGCACATACTTCTGAATGACGTAGGTAACAATAGTAGCCAGCGTCAAAACAAAGGCAACGGCAGCTCCCATACCAATGGCAGAGTCAACCTTCTTGCTTACGCCAAGGAAGGGACAGATACCCAGGAACTGTGACAGGACAATATTGTTTACGAATATTGCTGTGATAAATATAAGAATGTATGCCATGTCTATTTTAAATTAAGAGTTAAGAATGAAGAGTGAAGAATTATGGGATAAATGAATTCTTTTTCTTCGCTATTTTAATTCCTGATTTTATTCACTAACGCAATAAGGTAACCCAATGCAATGAAGGCACCGGGAGCCAACACAAAGACAAGGGCACCGTAGTTCTCGGGGAAGAAGGTAAAGGAGAATACCTTGCCTGTTCCCAGAAGCTCGCGCGTAGCACCCAGCAATGTCAGGGCTATGGTGAAACCAAGTCCCATACCTATTCCGTCAAAGATACTGCTAACGGGTGAGTGCTTGGAAGCAAAGGCCTCGGCACGACCCAGGATAATACAGTTAACAACAATCAGTGGGATGAAGAGTCCCAATGACTCATATACTGCAGGAACATAAGCCTGAAGTAACATCTGAAGGATGGTTACCAAAGAGGCTATCACCACGATAAAGGACGGAATACGAACCATATCGGGGATAATGTTCTTGATAAGCGAGATAATGAGGTTGCTGAAGACGAGCACTGCCGTAGTGGCAAGACCCATACTCATGCCGTTGAAGGCGCTGCTGGTAGTACCCAGCGTGGGACACATACCCAGGAGAAGTACAAAGGTTGGATTCTCCTTGATAATTCCGTTCAGTAGAACTTTCATGTTATTCATATCTGTTTCCTCCTAACCTTTATTAATTATGTTGTTGTTGACTTGCACCACTTACACCGTCAGCCTCAGGGGCATCCTGCTGTGTCTGACTGTAAGCCTGATAGGCAGCGTTTACAGCACGCAGGAAAGCACGTGAGGTAATGGTGCTGGCTGTGATAGCATCCACATCACCACCATCCTTGCTGACAACCAGTTCTTTCTCTGTAAGGTTACGACCGATGATGTCGCCCTTCTCTCCCTTCTGGAACCACAGGGCTGCCTTGGCACCAAGACCAGGAGTCTCATGTGTCTCAAGCACGTTGTAGCCCAGCACCTCACCAGCAGGACTGATACCTACCATAATGGTCAGTCCGCCTCCGAAACTGGCGTTCTGTGGGTCGACGGCCTTTACGGCAACACCCTTCTGACCGGCATTCATAACGATATAGTTATTGTCGCTGACCACAATGGTGTCAACTTTCTGTACCTTAACATCGCCACCACCCAATACCTGGGCTATGGCAGCCTGCTCTCTCTTGTCGTTCAACTCCTGAATGGTGTCCTTAGTCATCTTATTTACGGATGCAAGGGCAACACCGGCTACCAGGGAGATACCTGTCAGGACGCAGGCCATATTGTACCATGTAGATTCAAGCTTTTTCATTTCTTTACTACCTCCCCAAATCTTTTAGGTTTACAATAGGTATTAATAAGAGGTGTGAATGCATTCATGATAAGAATGGCAAACGACATACCCTCGGGGTAAGCACCCCAGTTACGTATGATAACCGTCAGCACACCGATACAGATACCATAGATTATCTGACCCTTACCACTCATAGGTGAGGTAACATAATCTGTTGCCATAAAGCAGGCACCCAGCATCAGACCTCCACTGCACAATACCTGAGTAGGCATGGCATAAACAGGATTGCTGGCATGCAGGATGGCAGAAAGTACGGCTACTGTTCCCAGAATACTTACGGGAATGTGCCAGGTGATAATCTTACGCCAAATCATAAACAGACAGCCTAAGAGCAGAAGCAAGGCACTTACCTCACCCAGAGAACCGCCAGTAGCGCCAAGGAACATCTCCTCAAAGCTGGGAAGCTGGTTCAATACCGTAGCATCACCGGATGTGATGGCATTCTGCATAATGCTCAGAGGTGTTGCTGCCGTGGTAGCATCTGTATAGGCAAGAGTCTGACCAGCCTCGGGCCATGTTGTCATCTGAACAGGGAAACTGATCAGCAGGAACACACGACCTACCAAAGCAGGATTGAAGGGGTTCTGACCCAAGCCGCCAAAGGTCATCTTACCAACGCCAATGGCAAAGAGGGCACCAATGATGATAATCCAGACGGGCAGGTTGCTGGGCAGGTTAAAGCCCAACAAGAGACCTGTAAGAATAGCACTACCGTCGCAGATAGTGCAAGCGTTCCTACCAAGAATGAACTTGGTAATGGTCCACTCAAAGAGTACGCAGGAGGCCACTGAAGTGGCAAGCACAATAGCTGCGCCCAAGCCGAAGAACCAGAGGCTGGCTACAAGGGCAGGCACCAAGGCTATGCATACACCATACATATTCTTCTGTACGGAATCGCCTCCGTGAACATGTGGTGATAATGATATAATTGGTTTCATTGTTAATTCATAATTCATAGTTCATAATTCATAGTTAACTCTTGGGTGCAGTCCTGCTGCGAATAATGCCCATGACTGTGGTCTTACCCACACGAATCATATCCAGAAGCGGACGCTTGCTGGGGCAGGTAAACTGACAGCTACCGCACTCAATACAGCTGACTACATCGTTTTTCTCGGCCATCTCCCACTCTTCCATAGCAGAAGCCTTGCTCAGCAGGAAGGGCTCCAGACCCATTGGGCAGGCGCTGACGCACTTGGCACAACGGATACAGGGCTGAGGCTCGCTACGACGGGCTTCCTTCTCATTCATGATAAGCAGACCGCTTGAGCCCTTGGTCATAGGAACATCAAGGCTCAACAATGCCTTACCCATCATGGGACCGCCACCGATAATCTTGCCGGTATCCTCGGGCAGGCCGCCACACTCATCAATCAGTTGCTGGAAAGGAGTGCCCAGGCGAGCCAGCAGGTTGCTGGGATTCTTGACGCTCTTACCCGTAACAGTAATGATACGGTCTATAAGGGGCTTGTTCTTCATCACAGCCTCGTAGATGGCATAGGCTGTTCCTACATTCTGTACTACAGCACCCACGCTGATGGGGATAGCTGGAGGAGCAGGAACCTGACGACCGATGACAGCATCTATCAACTGCTTCTCACCTCCCTGGGGGTATTTAACCTTCAGGGGGACAACCTCGATATTGGGATACTGACTAGCTTTCTCTGTCATCAGTTTGATGGCATCGGGTTTATTGTTCTCAATACCGATGTAACCCTTGGTGACATTAACAGCCTTCATAATCAGGTCAACACCCACCAGAATCTCGTCTGCATGCTCCAGCATAAGACGATGGTCAGCAGTCAGATAAGGTTCGCACTCTACGGCATTGATGATAACACACTCGGCCTTGCTGCCTGGAGGTGGTGTCAGTTTGACGTGGCAGGGGAAGGTGGCACCACCAAGTCCCACGATACCTGCGTTCTTGATTTTCTCTACAATAGTCTTGCTGTCCAGATCAGGACGGTCAGAAAGACGTACCAAGTCCTTGGAACGGTCGATACTCTCTTCCCAATCATCGCCTTCTACATCTACTATGACTGCCATACGACGTGTGCCGCTGGCATCAATAACAGCATCTATCTTATTCACTTTTCCACTTACGGAACTGTAAACAGGAGCACTGACAAAGCCTCCTGCCTCAGCCAGCAGTGTACCAACCTTTACCACATCACCCTTCTGGACAACAGGCTTGGCAGGAGCACCTATGTGCTGGAACATACTGAAAACAGCCTGCTTGGGCAAAGCAGCCTCACGGATGGGACTACCGGCAGACAGCTTATTCTCTGCGGGATGAACACCGCCTATATGAAATGTCTTCATAATTCTTATTCAGCTTTTGCGGGTTCAACATTCTGGTTAGGAGTACTCTGAGGTGCAGGTTCCTCTGCCTTAGGCTTGCGTGGAGGGAAGTTAAAGGCGTGAATGGCACCCTTGGGACAAGCCTCTTCGCACTTACGGCACATCTTGCACTTCTCTGCATCAATGTATGCCAGGTTGTTCTCCAAAGTGATAGCCTCGAACTTCTCGCAAGTCTTCACGCACTTGCCACAACCGATACATGATGCCTTGCAGGCCTTGTTGGCAATAGCACCCTTGTCCTTGTTGTTACAGAGTACCACTACCCTACGACCCTTGGGACCCTTCAGACGTATCTCGATGATACCTCTTGGACATGCCTTGGCACAAGCACCACAGGCAGTACATTTCTCCTCGTCGACAACAGGAAGACCTGTCTCGGGGTCCATGCTAAGGGCACCAAACTGGCACTTGGATACACAGTCGCCACAGCCCAGACAGCCATAAGCACAACCAGTATCGCCCATACCGGTCATATTCTTAACACGACAGCTTACAGCGCCGTCAAACTCAGCGTTGCGGGGACGGTTCTCACACGTACCGTTACAACGCACTACAGCCACCTTGGGAGCACTGGCTACAGCAGCCATACCCAATATGCCTGCCACCTGCTCCATCACAGGCTGACCGCCTACAGGGCACAGCTTGCCCTCCAGACTTCCAGCATCGGCAGCCTTAACACATGCAGCGGCAAAACCTGAACAACCAGGATAGCCGCAACCACCACAGTTGGCCTGAGGCAGTACTTCTGAAACCTGCGCAATGCGAGGATCTTCATGTACAGCAAACTTATTGGAAATGATATAGAGAACCAGTGCTGAGACCAGTCCTATCACTCCCAAGACGATTACTGCAATAAGGATTACGTTCATAGATTGATTGGTTATTTAATTGTTTTAGTTATTACTGATTTTATGAAGGGTAAAGGCAAAATGCTCGCCTATGCTGTTCCTAAACAGATACAGCACCACAAAGTAAATGGCCAGCACGCCCAATGAGAGGATGACACCTAGCATGTCTCCGCCCAACCTTACACCAAGGTAAACAGATACAATGAGCAAAACCAATGGTATCATATAGCATATATAAACCGCACGAAGGCCCTGAACAACAGTGCCTTCGATATTTACAGTTTCACCCACCAGTACATCTTCCCCATTCAACAATACCGTTATTATCTTCTCCTTGCTCTCGCTACTGTTACATAAACGCTGTGCCGAGCAGCCGGAGCAAGCTGAATGCTGCAAAATACGGACATAGCAGTTGTTGCCATTGATGGCCTCAACAACACCTGTATGTTTAATTACATCCGTTACTTTTTGCATCATATTATTATTAAAAGCATACAAAGATACAATTATTTTTGCTTCATTAGGGATTATAAACAGGATGCCGCATTTCCTTTAACACTTTTTAAGCATAGACACACCTTATCACATACTTCAAAGAAGTAAATTTGCATCATAATTCAGAAAAGATATGAAAATTAACGCTACAGCATGTTGTAAAATCAATATTGGATTGAATATAGTATCCAAGAGAGAAGATGGATACCATAACCTGGAAACTATCTTCTACCCCGTTCCTCTCTATGACCAAATTACCATTTCCGATGCAGAAACTGATGGCATAGACCTAGCCGGACATGAACTGAAGGGAGACCCTAACGACAATCTGGTGCTGAAGGTGGTAAGATTATTGCGTGAGAACGGATACGATATTCCACCCGTTCATATTTCACTCAAGAAGAACATACCAAGCGGTGCCGGCTTAGGAGGAGGCAGTAGCGATGCAGCTACCGTGATGAAGGAGCTGAACAAACATCTGTCTTTGGGTCTGACAGATGAGAAAATGGAACAAATGATTGCACGCTTGGGTGCCGACTGCCCTTTCTTCATACAATGCAAACCCGTATACGCAGAGGGCATTGGAGATATCTTTTCGCCTGTCGAAATTGACCTCGCAGGATGGCACCTTGTATTGGTTAAACCTGATGATTATGTATCCACAAAAGAAGCTTATTCTTTAATTAAGGCAAAACCATCCAAATACTCTCTTACAGAGGAAGTTAAGAAATATGTTGAATCATGGAAAGAGAGAATTACCAATGACTTCGAAAAAAGTGTTTTTCCAAGCCATCCAACCATAGAAAAAATACGTAATCAGCTCTATCGCATGGGGGCTTCCTATGCTTGTATGAGTGGTAGCGGAAGTACCGTTTTCGCCCTCTTCCGTAACGAGGCAGATCTGACAGAATTATCACGCCTACACTTTACTTTCCAGTGTACATTATAATGTATAAGGGGAATTCCTACCAACGAATAGGGAAAAACCATTTTCTGACTGCACGGAATGCCGTACTTTTGCATCAGAACCAAAAACCAAGCGTTATGAAAAGATTTATCATTTCCCTGATTCTGATGTTTGCAACTTGGCAGGCAGCCTTTGCAATGAGTTACGAACGTGCCCGTGAAGAGGCATTGTATCTGACAGACAAAATGGCCTATGAGCTGAATCTTAATGATCAGCAGTATAATGATGCATACGAGATCAACCTGGATTACTTCCTGGCATTGGACTCAGAAGCTGACTTGTATGCCGACTATCTCTCCTACCGACTTTCTGACTTGCGTCATATCCTATATGACTGGCAGTATAATCTACTTTTGGCAGCAGATTACTTTATCCGCCCCGTTTACTGGCGTGCCGGCGGATGGTACTTCCCCATCTATGCCCACTATACAGTAGGACATTTCTATTACAGCTACCCTACCGTATATTATAGCTACCATGGCGGTCATGGACGCATCCACTACAACAGAGGATTCTATGTGAGCAGACGTCCAGTATGGAACGGAGGGTTCAGAAGTCATCAGCCAATAGGAGGAAGAGGCAGAATAGGACATGGTACTGTACATCATAACGGTGGAAGCAGATATGGAGGCAGACATCAATATGAGAATGACAGAAGAGGATATGGTCGTACAGACCGTGGCAACTCCTTTGGCAATAGCAGCTCTCGCAATTACAAAAACGACAATTCAGGCAGACCTGGCTACGACAGAGACCGCAACAACAGGCCTGATAATAATACAATTGATAACCACTCAAGACCTGACAACTCCGATTTAGGCAACAGAAACCACGATGGCATGCGTAACCCTGACATGAGTAGCCGCAATCATGAGAGAAGCAGCCGTAGTTACGAGGGCTCTCGCAGTTCAGTCCTCAGTAGAAGCGGAATGGGTTCCTCTCACAGCTCAGGCCCAAGTCGTAACGGTGGCAGCTTCAGTGGCGGATCTCGTGGAGGAGGAAGCAGCTTCGGTGGTGGATCTCGTGGAGGAGGAAGTTTAGGAGGAGCATCTCGTGGAGGCGGTGGCGCCGCAAGAGGTGGAAGACGATAGGCAATCATATTCATTCAAAATAACAATATGAAAGAAATTTACCTGGCCGGAGGATGCTTCTGGGGAACAGAACATTACTTCAAGCAGATAGAAGGAGTAACAGAAACAGAAGTGGGATTTGCCAACGGACAAACCGCAAACCCAACATACAAAGAGGTCTATACAGACACAACAGGATACGTTGAGACTGTACACATCAAGTACAATCCAGAAGTTGTAGGACTAGAATTCCTAATACAGATGTTCTTTAAGGCTATCGACCCAACGAGCCTCAACAAGCAAGGACACGATGAGGGAACACGTTACCGTACAGGCATCTACTACACAGACCCTGAGGACTTGCCTATAATAGATAAGGTATATGCAGAAGAGCAGAAGAACTACCAGCAACCACTGGTGGTAGAGAAACTGCCTTTGGTGAATTTCTATACAGCTGAAGAGTACCACCAGGATTATCTCGACAAAAATCCTGACGGCTATTGCCACCTACCCCTCTCCCTCTTTGAATTTGCCAGAAAAGCCAAGGATAAAAAAAAGTAAATCCAAAAAACAAAAAAAGGGGTCTTGCGACCCCAAAATTCTCATTCTCAACTAAGAGCGATAGACGGGACTCGAACCCGCGACCCTCGGCTTGGGAAGCCAATGCTCTACCAACTGAGCCACTATCGCGTTAAGACAATGCAAAAGTATAGCATTTTCTGCATTTAAACAAGAAAACTGCTAAGTTTTTTCATTGGTAGCATGCGTCCACCAAGCATCATTCTGGTCTTTAGGCGAATGGGGCTGCTTGGAAGCATTCTGGACAGATCCGTTACGAACACGGGAAAGAGTCTCTGGTGTCATCTGCAGGAAACTGGCTATGTGCACCATAGGCGCACGCAGGATAATCTCAGGCTTCTCACGCAACAGACGCTCGTAACGTTCCGTGGCATTCTCGAAACGCTGGCTGTCGGCATGCTCCTGAGAACTGATAGCTACATGCTCAAGGATCTTGCGATAAAGCATGTCAATCTCCTGATTGCGGACAAGCAGGTTGTTAAGGTCGTCATACGGAATGGCGTAGACCTTGCTATTCTCTAACGCCTCCACAATAAGACGGCTGGGTTCCTGCTTAAGGAAACTCTCTATGCAGAAGACGATACGGCCTTCGAAGCTGAAGTGCTCCGTAACGTCTTTCTTGTTCTTGTAATAATATTGACGTACCATACCCTTTTCTACAAAATAAAGGTTACGGCATACCTGCCCCTCCTGGAGTATGGTGTCACCTTTCTGGAACTTCATGGGCACAAGAATACTGCCCAAGATTTGTACTGCAGGTGGTGTTAGCGTGCAGTAGATACGGGATATCTCTCGTGCAATGTCTCTTCTTCTATCCATTATGGTATTGATGTTTTAGGTGATATCTATCTGCTGTTATATGGTTCACTAATCTAATTTGAGCACAGCAAGGAAGGCTTTCTGCGGCACTTGGACATTACCAATCTGCTTCATGCGCTTCTTACCTTTCTTCTGCTTCTCGAGCAGCTTACGCTTACGACTGACGTCGCCTCCGTAACACTTGGCCAACACATCCTTGCGGACCTGCTTAACAGTCTCGCGGGCAATAATCTTTGCACCAATGGCTGCCTGAATGGCTATATCAAACTGCTGGCGTGGAAGGAGCTCTTTCAACTTCTCGCACATACGGCGTCCGAAAGTCTCTGCATTATCGACATGTGTCAGCGTACTGAGGGCATCCACAGGCTCTCCATTGAGCAGGATATCCATCTTGACCAGCTTGCTAGGACGGAAACCCGACTGATGGTAGTCGAAAGAAGCGTAGCCCTTACTGATGCTCTTCAGCTTATCGTAGAAATCTATTACTATCTCGCCCAACGGCATGGCATACTGAATCTCGACACGGTTACCACTGATGTATTCCTGCTTCAAAAGCTCACCTCGCTTACCCAGACAGAGTGTCATAATGTTACCGATATAGGCGGTATTGGTAATGACAGTTGCATGGATATAAGGCTCCTCGATATGATCGATGAGCGTTGCATCAGGCATGCCAGAGGGATTGTGCACCTCCTTCACCTCGCCTTGCTTATCATAAATAAGGTATGAAACATTGGGGACAGTAGTGATGACATCCATATTGAACTCACGATCCAGACGCTCCTGAATAATCTCCATATGCAGCAAACCCAGGAATCCGCATCGGAATCCAAAGCCCAAGGCTACAGAGCTTTCAGGCTGGAAAGTAAGACTGGCATCATTGAGCTGCAGCTTCTCAAGGCTGGCACGCAGATTCTCGAAGTCCTCCGTCTCGATAGGATAAACACCTGCGAAGACCATAGGCTTAACTTCCTCGAATCCGGCAATAGCCTCCTTGCAAAGATTATCTACCGTAGTAATAGTATCTCCCACTTTTACCTCGGTGGCAGTCTTAATACCAGAAACAATGTAGCCTACGTCACCACAATGCAGCACCTTACGTGGCATCATATCCATCTTCAGCACGCCAATCTCTTCGGCCTTGTATTCTTTGCCAGTATTGATGAACTGAACAAGGTCTCCGCTCTTGACACTTCCGTTGACAATCTTGAAATATGCTATGATACCACGGAAGGAATTAAACACAGAGTCGAAGATAAGTGCCTGAAGAGGAGCATTCTCATCACCCTTAGGACAAGGAATGCGCTCTACAACAGCCTGCAGGATATCCTCAACGCCCATACCGGTCTTTCCGCTTGCACGGATAATTTCCTCATGCTTGCAGCCAATAAGTTCTACAATCTCGTCCTCGACCTCCTCTGGCATAGCATTAGGCATGTCACACTTATTGATGACAGGGATAATCTCCAAGTCATGGTCGATGGCCATATACAGATTACTGATAGTCTGTGCCTGCACACCCTGTGTGGCATCTACAACAAGCAAAGCACCCTCGCAGGCAGCAATGCTACGTGATACCTCATAAGAAAAATCGACGTGTCCCGGAGTGTCAATAAGATTAAGGACGTATTTCTCGCCCTTATATTCATATTCCATCTGGATGGCATGGCTCTTAATGGTAATACCACGCTCCTGTTCCAGATCCATATCATCAAGCATCTGCCCTTTGGTAACCTCGATGGTATGGGTGTACTCCAACAAACGGTCAGCAAGAGTGCTCTTACCGTGGTCAATGTGGGCAATGATGCAGAAGTTTCTTATATGTTGCATTAAAAAGTCAAATCAAATCAATACTATTATTAAGTTGCAAAAGTACAAAAAAGTTGTCAACCTACAAAAGATAGGTATCTTTTTCTTGGCTAATTCACAACTTTTCAATACCTTTGCATTGAAAATTTATTCACATAAAAAGACAAGAACATGGATGCACAGTTGATAAAAGATTGTGAACAGAAAGCCCTTTCATGGCTGAATTCACCCTATTATGACGACGAGACTAAGGCCGAAATCAAGGCTATGTTGGATAATGAGGACAAGAATCCGCTTGTGGACGCCTTCTATCAAAGCCTGGAATTCGGTACAGGTGGCTTGCGTGGCATTATGGGTGCCGGCACCAACCGTATGAACAAATATATTGTAGGTATGGCCACTCAGGGCTTTGCCAACTACATAAACAAAGCATTTCCACAGGGTGGCACGAGTGTTGTTGTTGGTCATGATTGTCGCAACAATGGACGTATGTTTGCTGAAAGCGTAGCTGACATCTTCAGCGCCAACGGGATCAAGGTCTATCTGTTCGAAAGCCTCCGCCCCACCCCAGAGATTAGCTTTGCTATCCGTCAGTTGGGTGCAGTAGCCGGTGTGAACGTAACAGCCAGCCACAACCCACGTGAGTACAACGGATACAAGGCCTATTGGAGCGATGGCGCTCAGGTGCTGGCTCCACACGACAAGGGTATCATTGACGAAGTAAACAAGGTTGCCATCGAGGATGTGAAATTTGAAGGCAACAAGGACCTTATCACCATTATTGGAGGTGAGATGGACTACGACTATATGATGGCCGTTAAGGAAGCAATGGTAGATCAGGACGTAATCTTGCGCCAGAAGGACCTGAACATTGTCTACAGCCCCATGCACGGAACAGGACGCGTAATCATCCCCCTGTGTCTGCGCAGTTGGGGATTCCAGAACATAAACGTGGTACCCGAGCAGATGGTAATAGACGGCAACTTCCCCACAGTAGTAAGCCCCAACCCTGAAAATGCCGAGGCCATGACACTTGGTATGAAATTGGGTACAAAACTGAATGCCGACTTGGTGATTGCCTCTGACCCCGATGCCGACCGTCTGGCCATTGTCTGCCGCGACCCCAAGGGCGAGTGGATTATCATCAATGGTAACCAGACTTGCATGATGTTCTGCTACTACATCATCAAGAACAAACAGGCTCTGGGTACCCTGAAGCCTACAGACTTCCTGGTAAAGACCATTGTTACAACAGAAGTTATTGCAAAGATGGCAGAAAAGAATAATGTAGAGCTACGCGACTGCTACACGGGCTTCAAGTGGATTGCACGTGAAATTGCCATCAGCGAAGGCAAGCAGAAATACATTGGCGGTGGCGAAGAGAGCTTTGGCTTCCTGCCTTACGATAAAGTGCGCGACAAGGATTCACCAGCCTCTATCTGTCTGATCTGCGAGATTGCCGCTTGGGCCAAGGATCAGGGCAAGACACTGTACGACCTGCTGATGGATATATACCTGGAATACGGATTCAGCTACGAGCACACCATCAATGTTGTGAAGCCCGGTAAGACCGGCGCCGACGAGATTAAGGCTATGATGGAGAACTTCCGCACCAATCCTCCCAAGGAGATTGCAGGCAGCAAGGTTGTGCTGACACGCGACTTCAAGACACTGAAGAAGTACGACGGTAATGGCAACGCCACACCTTTGGTAATGCCTGACACCAGCAACGTTCTACAGTACTTCTGCGAGGATGGCACAAAGATCAGCGTTCGTCCTAGCGGTACAGAGCCTAAGATTAAGTTCTACCTAGAGATTAAGGACACTATGGGATGCGCTAACTGCTACCAGGGCTGCGTTGAACGTGCCAAGGCCAAGGTAGAAGAGGTTAAGAAATCATTGGGTATCTGATGATACGTTTTTTAGCATATTGCCAAGGGGATATTCTTCTCACAACAGAGGGGAATATCCCCTTTGGTTTAGAACCTCCCATACCCCTGAAAGATTGGAATTACATTACCATATTACACGAGGGAGATACAGAAATAAAGATTATCCGACTGGACAATCCAATCACAGACGTGAAAGGGCTACAGATGGTAGGGCTACGTAAGACCCATGCCATATTAAGCCCCCAAGATTATCAACTGGCAGGCAAAGGTGCAGAGCTATTGTATTGGGATCAGAACACCCGTTACTGTGGCGTTTGCGGCGCTCCAAACAAATGGATGACGGACATCAGCAAGAAATGCCCCGAATGCGGCAAGGAGTGGTGGCCGTCTGTCTCGACCGCCATCATTGTAAGGATAGAACGCGGAGACAGTATTCTGCTGGTTCGTGCACGCTCCTTCAGAACCAATCATCATGGTCTGGTAGCAGGATTCCTGGAAACAGGAGAATCACTTGAGCAATGCGTAGAACGAGAGGTACGCGAAGAAGCCGGCATAAAGATAAAGAATCTACAATACTTTGGCAGCCAGCCCTGGCCCTACCCCTTTGGGCTAATGGTGGGCTTTACTGCAGAATATGCTGAGGGGGAGCTACACCTACAGAAAGAAGAACTTTGTGAAGGCGGATGGTTCACCAAAGACAATCTTCCCAACATACCAGACAAAGCGTCAATAGCACGAAGGCTGATTGACGACTGGGCTTTGAAATCGGTTAGCGGTTAAAGGTTAGCGGTAAGCGTAACATCATTACCCCTTAACCAATAAGCCGTAAACGGCAAACAAGTTATTCGCTAACCGCGCTTAAGGGAGTTATCGCCAAAGGCTTTTCTTTCCACTCTGGATAAAGATACCCTGCTGTGTTCTTGAAGTCTTATAACCTTGTATATTATAAGAGGTGGAAATACGCTTTATACCTTCCTTTGCAGTACTTATACCTGTATAGAAATCCGGTAAGGGTTGATAGTATATAGTAAAGTTATCAAAACAACACCAGTTCTCATTACCTCCCTTGTCGCTCTTAAGTCCAATCTTCAGCGACCCTTTTGCAGAGAGTGTATATTCAATCTGATTCTGATAACAACCTTCTGCAAAGCGAATGCCAGCAGCATACATACTATGCGGGTATCCATTCCGGTTATCAACAGAGCCGTACTGAGAAGCCTCTGGCCATGGTTCAGAATATAACGACTTAACCTTTACACTTTTATCATTTACATAGAAGTAAGCCTGAATATTCTCCTTGCCAGACTTATATGCAGCACCACCGTCATTGCTTGCTGTTCTGTATAACGCATTACAACAGACAGTATAGATACCAGGTCGCATATTGGATAGCGTCTGGTACATATCAAATGACTTATTGAATTCCTCACCACAACCGGATCGATAAGTAGGCTCTCCTTGCCAACCATCTGTAGCAGAGAAATTGGGATTAGTTAGGAAAAGGGTAAAATCAAATGCTTCACCTTCCCTTGGAGCGGCACTATCAGACTTCAGGTATGTAGTAACAGCTAATTTTAGATTAGACAAAGCCTTTTCGGCTGCCGTCTGGGTAGTTGACTGCGAAAGTGACTGGTCGGCCCTGGCAACCTTACTGATAAATGATGACAAAGAGGTCGATTCTATGCTGACATCCATCAATTGTTGGGCAGTTTCTTTCCATAGCTTATAATCCTCGCAGAGAGGCAGTATCTGTTCTGCTATTTTCTGATAGTTTCCTGCATCTGTTATAAAAGTCTTTTTGGCAGAATCTGTAAGATTATTCGCAGAAGCTTTCTTAAGTTGATTCTCTATATTCGTGTGCATCTTTTCAGGCAATAGACTGTTGTGGCTCAACACCTCAAGGTGATGCACTGCCTCCTCAAACCTACGGTTCAAAACGGTACTCTCCCCCACTTTTTCTATACTAAGATAGTCGATGTTGGGCATCCAGCCATTTTCATTATAAATCTCAATACTGTTAGAACCTGCCTTCAAGTGAAGAGTCATATCATGCTCTTTGAATGAAGTCCATCCATTGGTCATCACGCTAATTGTACCACACTCCTCACCATTCAAAACAACTGTAAACGGACGTGTATCCCCGGAAGTGGCACTGAAATGAGCTATATAGTCTGCCTCCTCTATCACATACACATCTTTCCATAGAAGTGAGTTGCTGCGTTTTCCACCTAACCATCCGACAAAGACCCCACCACTTGCTGAGGAATTACTTTCATAAACAGCTGTGCCCAAAGACTGATTGTTGTATATCTCCTGATAGTCATGCAGATAAGCGGTCTCAGCCTCGTAGATATAACGGTCCAGTCGGCTCTCTGCCTCTAACTTATAGATGCGCGTGGCATGAGCAGGCACAACAACAGACAAAGAACCTTCCAATTCTCCCAAATCTTTATGTTCGAAGAGATCACGCACCTTGACCTTTCCACCTAAATCAACCTCACTGAAACTGAGACACATCTCAACCTCCTTATCGGAAGGATTGTATAGTGCCACAGCTCGTGTTTTGCCATGCAACGTAAGAATATCCTTAACCAACACATAGGTCTCGCCAATATGCTGTACCACATACGCCTGCAAGCCTAAAGGATCTTGGTTCAAAGCAATGAGTTCTTGGTTCTTCAGTAATGCCAACGGACGCTCCTTGATGGTAGCCATATTACAGCCAATAAGTAAGGGGCTAGACATAATGCACCACATACCAAAATGGGTCCTATCCTCTTCCTCAGACATAGAACGCCCCACCTCGAGCATATCCATATCATTATAACAACCGTCATAACAATATGCAGAAAGATAAAGGTTCTCTGCCAGAATACCCTTTACAGAAGCCCATCCATCATATATATCGCCTGTGGTACGCCATGAAGTAGAGATGTCATGGCACCATGTACCAGGATAAGCCCAACGACAAAGGTTATAACGGACATCCTTTCCCGTATTAACAATAGCATTGTGGATGGCAGTATACTGCTCCTGTTCGTTCAGTTTTGCATGATTGCCACCACAATAGTCAACCTTTATAAAGTCGAACTCCAATTCCTTAAAGTAATAGTCGGCATCAATCTGTTCATAACCATAAAATCCCACATTGGTGTTCTTGGTATCACCATTGCTGATGCTTCCACAGGTACAATCTCCTGCATCGCTGTATATACCTGCCTTCAGGCCTTTGGAATGAATATAATCAATAACCACCTTCAGCCCATTGGGAAAACGTTGCGGATGAATACGTACTTTTCCTTCTGCAGTACGACCATACTGAAAACCGTCATCGATATTGATATACTTATAGCCCACATCCTTCAGGCCCTGAGAGACCATGGCATCTGCCTGCCCCTTAATAATATCCTCTGAAATATTAACAGAAAAGGTGTTCCAAGAACTCCATCCCATAGTGGGCGGTTCAACCTGAGCACTCAAGTATAATGAAAATAAAGTGAATATGGACAAGATGTTTTTTTTCATTATTTTAAAAGCTATTTAACCAAATACTTGTCGCCAGTCTCCTGGATAATCTTACGACGATAGGTTTCAGGGTAGCCAGGACGATTAACAGGTCGCTGATTCCCACCAGGGGTCTTGAGATACTGGCCGTTAGCATCAGTCTTCTTAACAGCCATATCATTATACTTGACAATAATGGTCTGGGCCAACTGGTTCCACTCGTCCATCATGGCTTGAGCTGTGCGATGGGAATAAGCAGTAAGGAACTTTCGGGCATCAGCCTCAGACATAGCAGCAGCTTTCTTCTCTGTATCATCCTGCAAAGAATTATAGTCGGTTTCCAAACGGTCACGAACAGACTTAACCTCAGGGAAGATATCAGAGTAGCGCAGATACGTCATGTTGCTGACCCAGTTCTGAACCCAATATGCGGAACGTGTAGAGAAATGGAATGTATCCGCCGTACGAAGCGCAAAACACTCAGGAACACTTTCTACCCCACAATACACAGGAGTCAAAGGTACCATATTGGCATCATCGTTACCCCACCATACAACGCCTCCGATATAATCGGGCAACCAAGAACGCATCTGAGATACATATACATTGGCTGTCTGCTGCGTACTGATGGGACGCTCGTTGAAGTAATCCTTACCATCCACCTTAAACTTAAGAGGTGTAGGACGATAAGGCATTTCCCACGGACCCATACCCAGATCATCCTGAATAGCAAGAGGAGTACCCTCATAGTGATCACGCATCATATCCTTAACATCCTGAACACTAAGGGGAGACTTCGGACGTACATAAAGTGGCATGGGAGCAGCTTTAACGTCTCCCATTGCATAAGGAAGATATGAACTCATATCCTCTGCGGCCCATTTGTTGAAGAAACTCCATATACGAGCTTCACAGAACCGGAGTGCGCCAAAATCTGATGGTGCATAAGCATCTGAAAAAGAGAAATCTACATCTTTCCCAGTAAAGTAACCTTTCTCGCGGGCGAAAGAGATTACATCCTTACTGTAAAGGCAGTTCTGCTTATCCTTGAGAGGAAACTGACGGATACGACTTTGGTTAGCATGACCACAGATACAATCATCAGGAACACGTACAGCCACCCAAACGGCTCCCTTCCTACCTGGTCCTTTACCAATCATATCCATAATCCATACTTCGTTAGGATCTGCAATAGAAAAACTCTCGCCTTCACTGCCATATCCATACTCCTCGACCAACTTTGTCATAACGCTGATAGCCTCACGAGCTGTCTTGGCACGTTGTAGAGTAACATACATAAGGCTTCCGTAATCGAACATACCTGTCGTAGTGTCACAAAGTTCCTCACGACCGCCATAGGTAGTCTCATGAATAGTAAGCTGATGCTCATTCATCAAGCCAACAACAGTATAGGTCTCCTCAACCTCGGGAATCTCGCCCAAATAATTGTTACTCTCGTAATGATAAAGTGGGCGCATCTCACCCTTCTTATGTTTCCCGCCAGGAAGGAAATTCATATAGCCATAAGCTCCGTAGTCATCACAACTATAAGAAACAATGACACTACCATCCTTGCTGGCCTTCTTGCCAACAATAAGGTTTGTACATGCTTCAACTTCTCCAATTGAAAATTGAAGAGCACCTATCAGTAAAAACGCAAATATATGAAGTCTTTTCATATCCTTTATACCAAAACTAAATCTTCAATTTATCTGAGCCGGCTGCTTTGAAACTCATATCTAACCCTTTAACACTATGCGTAAGAGCACCAAAAGAGATAAAATCTACTCCTGCCTTAGCATAAGGTATCATATTATCAAAAGTAATACCACCACTAGATTCCGTCTCGCAACGACCGGCGACAATCTCAACAGCCTTCTTGGTATCCTCGGGTGTGAAGTTATCAAACATAATACGGTCACAACCTTCAGCAAGTGCTTCATCAAGTTCCTTCCAGTTACGAACCTCGCACTCAATCTTCAGATTCTTGCCTTTATCCTTGCAATACTGCTTGGCACGAGAGATGGCATTGTGAACACCACCACAAAAGTCGATGTGGTTATCCTTGAGCAGAATCATATCAAAGAGACCAATACGATGATTCAAGCCACCGCCAATCTTAACAGCCTCTTTCTCAAGCATACGCATACCTGGCGTTGTCTTACGGGTATCCAGCACACGTGTCTTGGTGCCTGCATCTATGAGAGCCTGTTGGTATTTGTGCGTCATAGTAGCTATACCGCTCATACGCTGCAGGATATTAAGCATAAGGCGTTCTGTCTGCAAAAGGCTCTGCACCTTACCCTTCACACTCATTACAATATCCCCAGGCTTAACATGAGTACCATCCTGGATATACACCTCGACCTGCATAGTGGGGTCAAATCTATGGAACACCTGCTTGGCAATCTCTACGCCAGCAAAAATGCCTTCCTGTTTGATAAGGAGTTTACTCTCGCCCATCTCTGTATCTGGAATACAGCAAAGGGTTGTATGGTCACCATCACCTATATCCTCCGCAAAAGAGAGGTCAATGAGTCTGTCATTTAATTCTTCTACACTTAACATGTTTATATCAATTCAAAATTTAAAATTCAAAGTTCAAAAATCAAAATTGTTTCGTTATATCGTTTGACGGCCTTTTCGTTATTACGTTCTTACGTTATATTGGTATTACGACATCTATGGGCCGTCCGATTTTTCTCTTTTCTCTTTTAATTTTTCTCCCCCCTGACGGGTCGAGGGCCTCATTCATGATGATAGGGTTCTCCATTCAAAATAGTCATGGCACGATATATCTGCTCCGTAAAAAGAAGACGAATCATCTGATGGCTCAACGTCATCTGTGAGAGCGAAACTTTCTCTGCAGCGGCATTATAGACCGCCTCAGAGAACCCATAAGGACCACCCACAACAAAGACCAGACGTTTGGGACCAGCAGACATCTTCTTCTGAATCCATTGTGCAAACTCTATGCTGCGGCGCTCACGGCCGTGCTCATCGAGGAGCACAACATAATCACCTGGTTGAAAAGACTTCAGGATCAGATCCCCTTCTTTATCTTTTTGTTCCCGTTCGCTAAGGTTCTTGGTTCCTTTAAGTTCAGGAATAACATCAAGAGCAAACGGCACATAATGATTGATGCGCTGTATATACTCATCGATGCTAGCAATAAAATGCTTATCGGTGGTCTTACCTACAACGGTGAGAACTATCTTCATTCTTTCACAGGCATTAAATATTCATAACAGCCGGCATCAGGAGCATTGTCAAATAGACGGTCTCGACCTAAACGGTCTGTTTTTAATCCATTCATCAAAAGGGGATCAGCCATATTCCGTATCTCACTTAATGAATCAGGAGTGAAGTCATAAACGAAATTATGCGTATCAAACACCTTGAAATTCTTCTCACCCTGAAGTTCCATCTCTTCGTTCTCGAACTTACATGCTACATAATGATTTTCATCATTCTCTCCTTTTGTGCGTAAGAAACAATTTTGGAAATAATAATACTCCGAGTCCTCATAGTCTGGAGGAAGGAAACCCTTTATTACATCCTCTGCATAACCAGTAATCACACAATTGAGGAACTGAATATATCTGAGTTCGTGATGTACTTTATTATCGTTTACATTAGTAACGTACAAGGCATCTCCTCTATCATAACTTAATGGATAAAACTGTGCAATGGTACAATGGCAAAAAGTATATGAACCGCCATAGATGGAAACACACTCACCCAACGTATTACTTATCTGGGTGTTAAGAATTTCCGCATTACAATTAACAAGGTTTAAGCCATCACCTCCAACATTATGAATAATACAATTCTCCATAGACAGAGTTAAATGGTCAAGCGATGTACTGTCAACCTTAATACCCCAGCGACCACTATGCAGGTCGCAATTGAAGAACTTGTTGTTATAACTGCCTTTGTGAATAGTAATACCCTTCCACCTACTAGGCATATTATCATAGAAAAGATAATCAAACATGCGGTCTGTACGCGCACCACGAAAGACAACAGGCTTTTCTATAGTTCCACAAGCATTTATTCGTCCGTATATATCCACTGCAGTACTATCATGCATCAGCAATCTGGTACCTGGAAGAAGATTCAAGGTTGCACCTTTGGCTATTACCAACGAATCATAGATAAGATACGGCTTGTCTGTACTCAGGGTAACATCCGTCTCTATTTTCATTCCATGAATGATATAAGCATCAACGGAACCAGCTGTGAGCAGGACATGTTGCTGAACACCATTTTCAAGACTGAATACCAACTCGTCAGAATAAGTTATGGTATCCGTTGTACCGCTTTCAGGTGTAGTTACCTCTATACGAACAAGGATACTGTCGTTCTTCCTGATTAGGTAATCATTACCAAATCCCTGAGCAAGATACTCACCATCTACATTAACACGGAAAAGACTCTCATTCCCCTTCTGTAATCGGATATTTGAAACTCGGACTCCATTAGAATTCTTATTGAAAACATAGAGCGTCTTTGTTGGGCTGGCAATGGTTGATATCAACGTATCAAAACGAACTGTATCGTCAGAGAAATCCAGTTTGAAAGACGGATCAGCAGAATAAGAATCGTAATCGGAACATGAATAGAACAATGCCGATATAACAATCGCGAAAATATAGAAAAGCTGTTTTTTCATTATTTCTCTTCGGGAATATTCTTAAGAATTGCCAACAACCAATCCCAGACAATCTGAACAGTTGGTATTAACAGTTTCTCGTCAGGACTATGGACGCCACGCATAGTAGGGCCAACGCTAATCATATCCATTCCAGGATACTTTTCGCTGAAAAGTCCACACTCCAATCCTGCATGAATACCTAAAACCAAAGGTTCCTTGTTCATCAGTTTTCGATATTGATCGACAGCAACTCGTAGAATCTCGCTCTTGGGATTCATCTTCCAACCAGGATAACCCTCGCCTATATCAACCTTAGCACCTGCCAACTCAAATACGGCTGCAACGGTGTTGGCCATATTCACACGGGCACTATAAATGCTGCTACGCTGAGAACTGATTACCTCAATGACATTCTTCTCGGGCTTCATGTGTATGCTTGCCAGGTTGCTACTGGTCTCTACAAGGTCAATATCCTGACACATAGCAAACACGCCATTGTCAACGGCCTGCAGAGCTGCAATAAACTTAGTGCTGGAAGTCTTGTCGATAGCTTGTATGGCAGCATCCTCAGATGAAAGCAGGAACTCCATACTCTTCTCGGTTACGTTGTATTCCTCTTCAACATCTGCAGCATACAGATTCCAGTCGACACGTATCTGTTCCTTATCCTTCATGGGAATGGCACAGAGACAGAATGCCTCACGGGGGATAGCATTATGCAATCCACCAGCCTGGATATCAACCAAACGTAGGTCATATTTCTTTTGACTGAGGTACAGGAAACGAGCTAACAACTTATTGGCATTGGCACGACTCTTGATAATATCGTCGCCACTATGACCTCCCATCAAGCCCTTAATACAGAGAGAGAAAGTAAAGAAATTCTGAGGTAAGGCTTCAAGTTGGTATGGCATCTGAACAAGGGTACGGCAACCACCGGCACAAGAGACAAAGATCTGACCTTCATCCTCGCTGTCGAGGTTAACCATCAGTCGTCCCTTCATAAAATCATTTCCCATGCCAAAGGCACCGGTAAGACCAGTCTCCTCATCGCGAGTGAAGACACACTCCAAAGGACCATGCTCAATATCCTTGCTTTCAAGAATTGCCATCTGCATAGCAACGCCAATGCCGTCATCAGCGCCTAAAGTAGTACCCTTAGCCTTTAGCCATTCACCGTCAACGTATGTCTGTATGGCATCCTTATTGAAATCAAACTCAACATCATTATTCTTCTCGCAAACCATATCCATATGGCTCTGAAGAATCAGAATTCTACGATTCTCCATACCGGGAGTTGCAGGCTTACGTATAATAACATTACCTACTGAATCACAATCAGTCTCTAAACCCAGATTCTTACCAAACTCCATCAGAAAGGCAATCATCTGCTCCTCTTTTTTTGAAGGACGGGGAACAGCATTGACTTTCGAAAAACAATCAAACACGCACTTAGGTTTTAACTCAATTTCAGTCATAATATTTGGTTTATTTAATCATTTTCTGTATCTTTGCAGTTGCAAATATAGAAAAATATGTTGAAAGTAGCATTATTAACCGTAGGAATTGTTGCAATATCAATAGCACTTTTGTGTGTAAAATTGATTGTGCTGCCAAATGGTAAGTTTGCAAGTTCACATATTAGCGACAACAAGGAAATGCAGAAACGCGGTATCCACTGCGTTCAAAGCATGGACAAGATGATGAGAAAAGAAAACCCTAACAAGGTTAAAGAAAGAATATAAACAATTATAGAATAATGTATATGAAAAAGTATTTGCTTGGCATCGGACTGGTGTCTTTGGGACTGACAATATCAAGTTGCAATAAAGCTGCTGAAGAAGAAGCTGAAGCAACAGAGCAGGATACTGCTCAAGCAGGTGGTGTCAAGATAGCATACGTAGAGTTAGATTCACTCATGAATCAATATCAACTCTACAAAGACTACAGCGAGGTACTGACACACAAGGGTAACAATATCCAAAACACATTAGCCAAGAAACAACGTGCTTTGGAGAGCCATGCTGCTGCCGTACAAAAAAAATATGAGAGCAACGGCTTCACAACACGCGACGAGTTGGAGCGCGCTCAAGCCGGCATTCAGCGTGAGCAGCAGGAATTGGCCCAGTTGGCTGACCGCCTGAACAGTGAGTTCAACGAGGAGCAGGCCCGCATAAACGCTGAAGCAAAAGACAGTATCCAGTCTTTCCTGAAACGATACAACAAGACAAAGAAATATGACTATGTCATGGTAAAAGCAGGAGACAACCTCCTGATTGCAAATCCAAAATATGACATTACGCAAGATATCGTCAAGGGACTTAACAAGCGTTATAAGCGTAGCGCTGAGGTTGACCAGCAAATCAAGGCTAAAACAGAGACAGAAAAAGAATAAGTGTGTTGTTAACATTATCAATAAGTATTTCCTCTTTCTCTTGGAAAACAAGAAAAAAAGCAATACTTTTGCAACGTGATTAATCTTTCAAGACATATAGAATATGAATTGTTGTATCATGACATTGTTGTGATACCACAATTTGGCACGTTCAAAGCTACATACGTTCCAAGCAAATGGATAGAGGAAGAAGAACTTCTTCTACCTCCCTATAGGGCCTTGTCCTTCACACAAGAAGTGAACAACAAGGATACCCGTTTTGTGGAAACAATCTCAACCAGCTACCAAATCTCAATAGAAGAAGCCAATATTGTTACACTGGAATTCACAGAAAATATCCAGCAGGAACTTTCCGAATATGGTAGTTTCGAATTAGGCAGTATTGGTGAGTTTGTTCTAGATGAGGCAACAGGGAAAATCCGTTTTATTGCCTGTCAAGCTGGAGCAGCATCCCCCTGGCTTTACGGATTAGACACTATACACGTACATCCTTCTAATGAGAACATCATAGCAGTTAGCCAGAAGAAAGACAAGAACACATCTGACAAGGATGCAAAGAAAATAACCATCAGTATTAATAAACGTATTCTGCATTACGTTACTACTGTAGCAGCATCAATTATTCTGTTCTTTGCTTTCAGTACACCTGTTTCCGAAAACAGTTTGAATCAAAATCCAGAAATGCGCTCTGAACTATTCCTACCCCCTACTTCTATTTCAAAAAATCAGCCAAAAACAACAAAGGGTGTTGAAAACGTAGAGAAAACGACGACGACAAAGAAGGACATAGATTCCGGAGTAATTCTTGATAAAAAAATTGCACAGCAAGAACAAGCAGAAATTGCACATCCTTCATTCTCTGTTGTATTGTGTTGTGGAGTGCCTGCTCAAAATGCTGAAGCATACTGCCAGAATCTGAACGAGCGTGGAATCAAGGCGACTGTCGATAAATCCGGAAAATTCATTAGAGTACTAATTCCCGGATTTGAAACAAGAGAAGACGCCTTAGCAGAAATTCACTCTTTACGCAGTATTAGTAAAGAGTTCTCCAATGCTTGGATAATGGAGAAATAACAAACTCAAGAATCCCTCACGAATGAAAAGAGTACGTTGCCCCAAGTGCGACAGTTACATCACTTTTGATGAGAAACAATATGAGGACGGACAGCAATTGGTATTTGTCTGTCCAGAATGTAGTCGCCAGTTTGGAATACGTCTAGGTACCAACAAGGTCAAGGAAACACGAAAAAACGAAAATCTTGACGAGCAGGAACATAGCCAAGAACTAGGAAGTATAGTTGTTGTAGAAAATGTTTTCCATTACAAACAGGTTATCCCTCTTGAAATGGGAGACAACGTATTCGGAAGATATGTTAAAGGTTCTAATATAAATAAACCTATAGAGACCGTTGACCCAAGTATAGATACCAAGCATTGTATTATTAGAGTTCAGCGAAACAAAAAAGGCGAATTACAGTACATTCTACGTGATGCGCCAAGCAACACAGGAACTTTCTATATGAATGAAATTCTGCGAGATCAGGATCGCATCTATTTGGAAGATGCCTCAATAATTACCATTGGTGCTACAACACTGATACTACGGAAAGCAAATTCTGAAGAATAACAATAAAACAACATATCCCCCAACAATAATGTATAAAATTCTTGCACTTGACTTAGACGGAACACTTACCAATAGCAAGAAAGAGATAACCCCTCACACTTTAGACGTACTAATTCAGGCTCAGCAAAAAGGATTACGTCTTGTACTTGCCAGCGGAAGACCCACTGCTGGCATTAAGCCTTTGGCAAGACAACTACATCTGAAGGATTATGGTGGTTATATACTAGCCTTTAACGGAGGATTAATCATTGATTGCGCAACAGGAGAAATAATTTACCAGAATGTACTTGACACATCTGTATATAAACACCTGTACGAGGTTGGCAATACTGACGATTTTAAAATACTTAGCTATATGGATGAATATATAGCATGCGAGGATATTGAAAACGAGTATGTACGCTATGAAGCTAAGCTCAACAAGATGAAGCTAAAGAAAATGAACAGCTTCCTAAAAGAAATCAATTTCCCTGAACCTAAGTGTTTGATTGTCGGAAACGAAAAAAAACTCGCTAAACTGGAAAAAAAACTAAGTGAATACTACGAAGGAAAAATGAGTATTTACCGTAGTGAACCATTCTTTCTGGAAATTCTCCCCTTAGGTATTGATAAAGCCAAACGCTTAGAGTTCTTATTAAATCATCTAGGATTAAAACGAGAAGAACTTATGGCTTGCGGTGACGGGTTTAACGATCTGAGCATGATAGAATATGCAGGCCTTGGCGTTGCCATGTCCAATGCTCAACCAATAGTAAAAGAAGCTGCGGACTACATTACATTAAGTAATGAAGAAGATGGCGTGGCTGCAGCAGTAAAGAAATTTATAGGATTATAGTTAGAAAGGAGAAAGAACTTTCTTGAGTTTCTCCTGCAATTCTTGCATTTTGCCTTTTCTAATAGAAAGTGTCATCTGACAATCCATATCGTATGACTGACTGACGATACGTGCATCCAAATCACGTGCTACCTTCATCACGTTATTCATCAGCGGATATTCAAAAGAAAAGGAAAATTCCTCATCAACAGTACGTGTTTCTATCTCAGCATTAGCAATGGCTTCTGCGGATGCTGTTTTATATGCTACTATCAAGCCACTTGTTCCCAACTTGACTCCACCAAAATAACGGACAACAAGAATAATTATATCAGTTAATTCATTGCTATTGATTTGACCAAGTATAGGTTTACCTGCTGTTCCACTAGGCTCTCCATTATCATTACTTCGGAACAATTCACGCTCAGCCCCTAACATATAAGCCCAACAGACATGGCGAGCATCATAGTATTTCTTCTGGTATTGTTCTACAAGAGCCATAGCCTCATCAACAGTAGTAACATGATGAGCAAAAGCGAGGAACTTACTCCTGAGTTCGGAATAAGTCCCTTCGCTTTTATCTTTTATAGTCTTGAATTCGTCGATCATGAAAGTTTGTGAACAACCAAACCGCTACGCAATTTTGGTTCAAACCATGTTGCCTTGGGAGGCATGATGTTACCACTATCGGCAATATTCATGATTTGCTGCATAGAAACAGGGAAAAGAGCCAATGCCATCTTCATCTCACCAGAGTCAACACGGCGTTTCAGCTCTTCCAATCCACGCAAACCTCCAACGAAATCAATACGCTTATCACTTCTCAAATCCTTGATACCAAGCAGTTTGTCAAGAATTAAATCACTGCTGATACTTACATCCAAGCTACCTATAGGATCTGACTCATCACAAAGCCCATCCTTCAGAACCAGACTATACCATTTACCACCAAGATAGAGGCTGAACTCATGCAAATGCATAGCTCTATAAGGCTCGGTACCCTGACAGGTAACAGTAAAGTTGACAGAAAGAGCTGAAAGGAATTCTTCTTCGGACATTCCATTGAGATCCTTGACAACTCTATTATAATCAAGAATAGTCAATTGACTGGCAGGGAAGCATACAGCCATGAAGTAATTGTACTCTTCATCACCCTTGTGATTAGGATTGTTCTTAGCCTTCTCAGCACCTACTAAGGCAGCTGCAGCACTACGGTGATGGCCATCAGCAATGTACAAGTATGGAATCTTAGCAAATGTCTCTGTGATAGTTGCAATATCAGCAGAATCATTTACCAACCAGAATTGATGGCGGAAACCATCAATAGGAGCTATGAAGTCATACTCAGGCTCACCTTCAGTGACGCGCTCTATCAGCGAATCAAGGGTTACATTATCAGGATAAGCAAAGAATACGGGTTCCAGGTTCGCATCGTTAACGCGCACATGACGCATACGATCCTCTTCCTTGTCACGACGTGTCAACTCATGCTTTTTGATAACACCGTTCATATAATCTTCAACGGCCGCAGCTACAACTAAGCCATACTGTGTCTTGCCATTCATTGTCTGAGCATAGACATAGTACATCTCCTGCTCATCCTGCACAAGCCATCCTTCCTTTTGGAACTTAGCGAAGTTCTCTGCTGCACGTGCATACACACGCTCATCATATTCACTGGTACCAACAGGGAAGTCTATCTCCGGCTTGATAATATGATAGAGGGATTTCTCGTTATTACCAGCCTCAATACGCGCTTCTTCTGAATCCAGAACATCATAGGGACGACTCTCTACCTGTTCTACAAGATTCTTGGGAGGGCGAAGTCCTTTAAATGGTTTAATTGTTGCCATTACTTGTTAACTTGAAATTTAGTGATACCGTCACGCAGGAAACCTACAATCTGATTGGCTGCAGCAATACCGGCATTAACATTAGCCTCTGCTGTCTGAGCACCCATCTTCTTAGGAGTAGCAAAGTAACGACCGATAAACTTCTCTGCAAACTCAGCATCAGCATCGGGTTTGATATCTGTCAGATACTTCAGATCAGTTCGCTCTTCCATAAGTTTAATCAAACCGGCCTCGTCAATAACCTCCTTACGAGCGGTATTAACCAAGATGCCCCCCTTCTTCAACTTACCGACCAAAGCATAATTGATACTCTGCTTAGTCTCAGGAGTTGCAGGAATGTGAAGAGAAACAATGTCGCAGGTCTCAAAGAGTTCATCCTGGCTCTTTGCAGCCTTAACGCCGGCAGCCTCAATAGCCTCAGCAGGACAGAAAGCATCATAGGCAACAACCTCCATACCAAAGCCCTTGGCTACGCGAGCAACGTTACGACCTACATTACCAAAAGCAAGAATACCCAACTTCTTGCCCATCAATTCAGTACCACTGGTTCCATTGAAAAAGTTACGAACACCATAAACCAGAAGACCGAACACCAACTCAGCAACACTGTTGGCATTCTGACCAGGAGTATTCATTGCTACGACGTTGTGAGCAGTAGCAGCAGACAGGTCAATATTGTCATATCCGGCACCGGCACGAACAACAATCTTCAGGTTCTTTGCTGCGTCCAATACCTCAGCGTCAACCTTATCTGAACGAATAATCAAAGCATCAACATCAGCCACAGCATCCAGAAGTTGCTTCTTCTCTGTATACTTTTCTAACAAAGCCAACTCATATCCGGCTGCATCAGTAACAGCCTTGATGCCATCTACAGCAACTTTGCTGAATGGCTTTTCTGTTGCAATAAGAACTTTTGCCATAGTAGTAACAGATTAGTGTTTAGCCTCGAATTCCTTCATGCAAGCAACCAAAGCCTGACAACCCTCGATAGACATAGCATTATAACAGCTAGCACGGAAACCACCTACATCACGATGTCCCTTTACACCAACCATACCTTTCTCTGTTGCGAAGGCCATGAACTCGTCCTGTAAGTCCTCATACTCAGGCTTCAAAACAAAGGTAAGGTTCATCAAAGAACGGCTATCCTCCTCAGCTGTACCAACAAACAACTTATTTCGATCAATTTCACCGTATACAATATCGGCACGCTGCTGAGCCAACTTAGCCATAGCCTCTACTCCACCCTGCTTCTTAATCCACTTCAGATTTTGTAATGCGCAATAGATGGGAACTGTTGGAGGAGTATTGAACATACTACCCTTCTTAACGTGCGTACGATAATCCAACATAGTAGGAATAGGACGACTAACCTTACCCAGCAAATCTTCCTTGACAATAACAAAAGTAACACCTGCCATAGACAAGTTCTTTTGTGCACCTCCATATATCATACCATATTTGCTAACATCTACAGGACGAGAGAATATATCACTACTCATATCAGCAATTACAGGAATAGGGGAATCCAAATCCTTACGCAATTCTGTTCCGTAGATAGTATTATTGCTAGTAATATGCAGATAATCTGCGTCAGCAGGAATCTCAAAGTTTTTGGGAATATATGTAAAGTTCTTATCCTTGCTTGAAGCGACTTCTACTACCTCGCCAAACAACTTAGCTTCTTTCATAGCCTTTGTTGCCCACACGCCAGTATTCAGATAAGCAGCTTTCTTCTCAAGGAAATTATAAGGGATCATACAGAACTCAAGACTGGCACCGCCACCAAGGAATATTACACTATAACCCTCAGGAATATCCAACAATTCCTTGAAGAGGGCAACAGCCTCATCAACTACAGGCTGGAAATTCTTTGCACGATGGCTTGTCTCCATCAAAGATAAACCGCTGCCTTCAAACTCAAGACATGCAGCGGCTGTTGCCTCCATTACCTCACGAGGAAGAATAGATGGTCCGGCATTAAAATTGAACTTTTTCATTTTGTAATTTGTAAGTTGATTTTATTGTTAATCCTTTGTCTTTGTTACAATCATTTTACATGCAAAAATATACATAAATCACAATATACCTATTTATATTTTAAAGAAATTAACAAAGGGAAGTAAAAAGGAAAAAAAACAACGGAGTTTCTTGCACAATTGAAATTAAAGAAGTACCTTTGCATCGCTTTTCACGAGAGCGTGGAAAGTTCCGGGGTGTAGCGCAGTTGGTAGCGCACCTGGTTTGGGACCAGGTGGTCGCCCGTTCGAGTCGGGTCACCCCGACAATCTTAATGAAATTCAAAAAAGATGCTGCAACATTTGGTAAATTCCAATAATCATTGTACCTTTGCATCGCATTTGAAAATTTGGTGCCTTGGATGAGTGGCTTAGTCACCGGTCTGCAAAACCGTGCACGGCGGTTCGAATCCGCCAGGCACCTCTAAAGAAAGAGGAACTCAAGATTTTTTGAGTTCCTCTTTCTTTTTTTTATTTCTTGTTTAACAACAGTTGCCTGACGAATGTATGAAGTGTTGATATATATGCCGTAGGAAATCACTTCGCTTACTTAAATGGAAAATACTATATAAGAATGATGCAAGGAAAGCAACGCCACCGAAGAAATACTTCAACTCTATAGTTGATGATATACATAAAAGGAATGTAACCAACAGGCATATAAACTGGAAGAAGAATATAAGCCAGGTATTACGCATAACCCTGACCTTATAACGGTATCTGCATACAAGCAAAATAACCACAATATCATACAAGGCGCCAACTGAATATGCTATACCAGCACCTACCAAGCCAAAGGATTTATAAAACAACCATAAAACGACACCAAAGAAGATATTGTACGCAACCTCTATTGCCAAAAAGACCATACTGTCTCCTTTAGCCAAAGTGCTGTATCCTAACGGCAAAGACAAAGCCCTGAAGAAAGTATAGAAACATGCACAGAGAGACATGCTTAAGATGGCCATGAAGGATTCGCCGAACTGCAGACTTATTACCGTTGGTAGTAAAAGAATATACAGAATAAGCACAGGAGCAATAACAAGCAGACATACTTTAATCTGCTGGTTGATGGTTTGGTTCATTCGTTGAATATCCTGATTAACAGAAGAAAGGCGAGGGAAGAAATCTGCTTCCAATGCTACAAAAGCCATACTTGCATAATTGACCATAAGTATCGAGCCTGCTTTGAACAGGCCGAAATCGCTCATTGTCGTATTACCCGAATTTAAGATATACGCAGGGATAAACAAGTTCAAACCCGTAGTGGAGACACCTGCAAGAACATAAGGAATACCCCTCTTCAACATCGGAAAGCCTTCCCGAAGGACTTCTTTACTAAACGGCGAAACCTTATAGGAAACCAACCTGAAAGAAAAGATTCCATGCGTGATAAAGGAAGAAAACGTACTGAAAATAAGTCCTAGGACAACGCCCTTTAACCCCATGTAGTAATAAAATGGAATAGTAAGTACAATGGTAAGCAATGCAACCACACCTTCTATTATTGCAACCTTTCTAACCTGCCTTAATCCCTTCAGAATCGCGCATTCGCCCTCTGCCAAAAGAAAACTTATTGCAACAGGAATCATTAAAAGGACATGATAATCCCAACTGTTCTTGAAGAAGTAAAAGCTAAGCAAGGGAGAAGCACATAAACATAGCACCGTTGCAAAGACGGCCGTCCAGAGTACCCATGTCCTAACAACCATCACGAAATGCTCTATCTCTTCATTAGAGCCATCGTCAAACAACTCCCCTGCCCTTTGGGTGGCATTCAACGGCAAACCCATATTGCTCGCACTGACTAGGAAATCGGAGATGCTGTTGTAAACACCTATCAACCCCATACCGAATTCACCCAAGAAAACTGACGTCAGTTTGTTACGCGCAAACGCCATCAGCGTCTTCAAGCCTTGTACTCCGCCAAAAACACCCGTGTACTTCAGTACATGGTCATAAGATGTATCGTTGGTTTCTTCGTTATGTAAATTTTCTAATTCGCTCATGAAAGACCTTCTATTTCTCCGTTCACAAGATCTATACGCTCAGCCTGTGGACTTTTAGGCAAACCAGGCATGCGCAATAAATCTCCAGCTATCAACACTAGCATCTCCGCCCCGCAATTAATAACAATGTCACGGATATTAATCTTAAACCCTGTTGGAACGCCATAAGCTTTCTGGTCGGCAGAGAAACTATATTGCGTCTTTGCTATACATATAGGATAATGAGATATGCCCATCTCATTAATCTTATCAATCATTCGTTTTGCAGCAGGACCGAAGGTAACGCCGTCTGCACCATATATTTTTCTAGCAACAGCATTAGCTTTTTCCTCTACGCTATCATTGTCATTATATGCCAAACAAAGAGGCATGCTTGGACTTGTCTCTATGGTATCAACAACCAAGTGAGCCAACTCTACAGCACCACTTCCGCCCTCATTGAATGCATTATTGACAACGAATCCCACTCCCATCTCTTTACAATGCTGCCGTAGGAATTCTATTTCTTCTTCAGTATCTGAGGCATAGCGATTAAAACAAACGATTACCGTCTGACCAAAACTCCGAATATTACGAATATGACGATCCATATTCTTAACACCCTGCTTCAGGCCTTCCATGTTAGGTTGTTTTATTTCATCAATAGGTACACCACCATGCATCTTCAATCCATGAGAGCCTGCAACCAATACAGTAAGCGAAGGCTGAAGACCACTCTTACGGCATTTAATATCATAGAATTTCTCTGCTCCTAAATCAGCGCCAAATCCTGCCTCCGTTATCACATAGTCCCCAAAGGTAAGAGCCAATTTAGTGGCAAGAACACTATTACATCCATGAGCGATATTGGCAAACGGACCACCATGGACAATAGCCGGTGTCTGCTCCGTCGTCTGCACCAGATTGGGATGCAAAGCATCTTTCAACAACACACAGATAGCACCGGCAACACCTAAATCCCTAACATAGAAAGGCTTTCCGTCTATGGTTGTTCCCAACAATATATTCTCTATTCTGCGACGCAAATCGTCCTGGTCCTTCGCAAGACAGAGAATAGCCATAATCTCACTGGCAGGAGTAATATCAAAACCGCTCTCCATTGTGACACCGTCTGTCTTAGAACCCAAACCGGTTACAATATAACGCAGGTTACGATCATTTACGTCAAGCACACGTTTCCATAGAACCTCTCGCATAGCAAAACCTTCGTTCCTGTGCTGGTAAATGTAATTATCTAACAATGCGGCTATCATATTATGCGCCGAGGTTATTGCATGGAAATCACCCGTAAAGTGTAAATTTATTTTATCCATAGGCAACACTTGCGCATATCCACCGCCAGCAGCACCTCCCTTCATTCCGAAACATGGTCCCAATGAAGGTTCGCGCAATGCCACAACAGTTTTCTTGCCTATCTTGGACAGTCCCAAAGCTAATCCCACGCTTACAGTTGTCTTTCCGATACCTGCTTTTGTCGATGAGATAGATGTAACTAGAATAAGCTTGTGCTGTTTTACTTTTTCTTCATCAATTAAATCCTCGGGGATCTTGGCACAATAACGGCCATAAGGTTCTAGGGCATCTCCAGGCACTCCCATCTTTTCTGCAATAGCTGTTATGGGAGCCAATGGAGTTTCCCTTGCAATTTCAATATCAGATTTCATTTATATGTGTTTTCTTCTTCGATTTAAAATTATTATTCTGACTGATGTTGAGGACGAAGCAAATCATTAACTGTCTTAACAGGATTAAAGGTGCTCAGAGGTACCTCAACCATAAGAGTGCTCCAATTACTCATAGCACCATTCCACAATCCTGGCAACTCAAGGGCCTTCAACTCCTTGCCTCCCTTACTCTTATAAGAGATAAAGCCTGTGGCAGGATCTACGAAATCAGGCAAGTTGAACTTCTCACCCTTGTAGTTCTTAACGGCACAAACCAAATCTACAGGATTGAAGTGAGTTCCCTGAGTAAACATCTTAACGTATTCTGGGTTATTCTGATCTATCTGACTACTTTCAAGTATCTGTAATGATACACTTCCATCGGGATTAAATGCCAGGAACGGACCACCGCCGGGCTCACCTACATTCTTCACTACGCCACAAACACGGATAGGTCTGTTTAGTTTATTCTTCAGGAAGATATGCAACTCAGTATCTTCCATATCCTTCAGACCAGGAACATCGGTATTAAGGGTGTGACGAACAAAACGGATGATATCCTCCAAGTCATCATGAGTATACTTGCCACTATCCAGCAGGTTCAGATAATCAAAGGTCTGCTTCTGTACACTTACCAGCACACCGGCAATCACCTGTTTCCAAAGTACGGTATCATCCTTTAGCCTGTCAGGCACAACATTGTCTATGTTCTTGATGAACACAACATCGCAATCCAGGTCGTTAAGGTTCTCTATCAGAGCGCCATGACCTCCAGGACGGAACAACAGCTTACCGTCTTCTGTACGGAAAGGAGTATTATCCATGTTGGCAGCAATAGTATCTGTGCTGGGTTTCTGCTCGCTCAGGCTGACATCATATTTAATATTATAACAGCTGCTTGCCTCTGGTAGCACACGGTCTATCAGTTCCTGGAAGAATTCTCTGTGTTCAGCACTAACTGTGAAATGTACGGCAGCCTTTCCCTGACTGCTGGCATACAGGGCAGCCTCTACAAGATGCTCCTCTACTGGAGTACGGGCACAGTCGTCATAGTTATGGAACTGCAGAAGTCCCTTGGGCAGCTGTCCGTAGTTCAGACCTTCCTCGCTCAGCAGATTGGCAACAACTGCCTTATACTCGCCCTCCTCTATCAAAGCATCCACGCCCTCTTCCTCATTCAGGAAACATGCATCGTTCAATGCATCAAAGAAGGCAAAGTTATGAATCTCTGCAAAGAACTTCTTCTCAAAGTCCGTTGTGGGTACATCGTAATCAGCATCCAGGAACTCAAAGAGATTCTTGAACATTCTACTGGCAGCACCACTGGCAGGAACAAACTTAACAATGCCATGTCCTTCTGACTTATAGTCGTTCCAGGTCTTGACATACTTTTCAACTTCGTCTCCCTTGGGAGCAATGATGCCATTACCCACAGAGGCTGCTGCACGTAGTTTCAAGAAAGGAAAACCTTGTTCAAAATCCTTCAGTTGTACCTCAATTTGACTTTCGCTTATACCCTTCTTCTTGAGAAGTTCCTTGTCTTCGTTTGTTAACAACATAACCTGTAGAAATTTGCTTTATTTATTTTGGCCACAAAAGTAAACAAAAATTATCAATTTTCGTAATGAAAAGCAGAAAAATTCATACCTTTGTGCAAAATAAAAAAAGTACACACATGATAAAGGACGATTTCTTTACTGCCGAAGAGAAAGCGCAGATTACGGAATTATACAAGCGTCTTTATATTGTATCAAAGGATGTTCTGCTACCGGACGATGACCAAAAGGTTCGGTACTTTATACGCCAGGCTATAGAGAAAAGCCTCTTGCGTCGCGACAATTTCAACCTGAATCCCATCATCAATGATGCTGAGACTGCCCTTATTGTGGCCGAGGAGATAGGCTTGAACCGTGCATCCATCCTGGGCGTTATGCTGAATGGCGTTGTTCAGAGCGGAGCAGCATCTATTGATGAGATAAAGAAGGATTTTGGAGATGACGTTGCCAACATACTGCATGGCATGTTACGCATCCGCGACCTCTACGCCAAGAGTGCTACCGTCGAGGGCGAGAACTTCCGTAGCCTATTGGTTACCTTTGCCGAGGATTTACGCGTTATCCTTATTATGATAGCCAACCGCGTGCTTATCATGCGTAAAATCAAGGACACGCCCTATGTCGAAGCTCAACGCAAGGTTTCTATGGAGGCCGCTTACCTCTACGCTCCCCTAGCCCATAAACTGGGACTTTACAAGTTGAAGAGCGAGTTGGAGGACCTTAGCCTCAAGTACTTGGAGCATGATGCCTATTATCATATCAAGGAGAAGCTTAACGAGACCAAACGCAGTCGTGATGCCTACATAGCCAACTTCATCGCGCCTATCGACGAGAAGCTCCGTGCCGCTGGTCTTAAATTTCACATGAAGGGGCGTACCAAGAGTATCCACTCCATCTGGCAGAAGATGAAGAAGCAGCAGGTGGACATAGAGGGCGTATTCGACCTCTTTGCCATCCGCATCATTCTGGATTCCAAGCCCGAGAAGGAGAAGCAGGATTGCTGGCAGGTCTTCAGTATCATTACTGACATGTACCAGAGCAACCCCAAACGTATGCGCGACTGGCTCTCTGTGCCTAAGAGTAATGGTTATGAGAGTTTGCACATAACGGTATTAGGACCAGACCAGAAATGGGTGGAGGTTCAGATACGTACAGAACGTATGGATGACATCGCCGAGCATGGCTTGGCTGCCCACTGGCGATACAAAGGTGTTAAGAGCGGACAGAGCGGCATAGAAGAGTGGCTTGCCAACGTGCGTGGTGCCCTTGAGACAAATGACGACATGCAGCTTATGGACCAGTTCCGTATGGATCTGGTAGAGGATGAGGTCTTTGTCTTCACACCTCGTGGCGACCTTTTCAAGCTTCCTGCCGGTTCTACAGTTCTTGACTTTGCATACGCCATCCACACCAAGGTGGGCAACTCCTGCGTTGGAGCCAAGATTGGAAACAAGAACGTCACCATCCGTCAGAAACTTCAGAGCGGAGACCAGGTGGAGATTCTTACCAACGCCAACCAGACACCCAAGCAAGACTGGCTGAATATCGTCCAAACCAGCAAGGCACGCAACAAGATACGCCAGAGCATCAAGGAGATGGAGAGCAAAGAGGCTCTGATGGCCAAAGAGGAGTTGGAACGTAAGCTCAAGAACAGAAAGTTGGAGTACAACGAGCCTACCCTCATGCATACTATCACCAAACTGGGCTATCGCATCGTTACAGAGTTCTATGCTGCCTTGGGATCAGGAGTAGTCACCATGGAGCAGGTGCTGGATGCTTATGCTACCCAGTTGCGTCACAGCAAGGGCGAAGAAGAGCGCACTACGCCACAGATGAGCGCCCAGGAGTTTGTGATGCAGGAGAACGAGAAGAACAAACTTTCTGGGGGAGGTGAAGACGTCATTGTCATCGACCAGGAGTTGAAAGGCCTCGACTTCCAGATGGCACGTTGTTGCCAACCCGTCTATGGTGACGACGTCTTTGGCTTCGTAACCAGCGGAGGCGGCATAAAGATTCATCGCGAGGACTGTCCCAATGCCCCACAGCTGCGTCAGCGCTTCGGATACCGTATCGTCAAGGCTCGCTGGGCTGGCAAGCGTGGCAGCCAATACCCCATCACACTTCGCATCGTAGGCAATGATGATTTGGGTATCGTCAACAATATTACCAGTATCATCAGCAAGGAGGGAATTCTCCTGCGCAGTATCAGTATCGACAGTCACGACGGGCTTTTCTCTGGCACCCTCACCGTCATGCTTGATGATATCAGCCGACTGCAGCAATTACTCAAGAAAATAAAGACCGTAAAAGGTGTAAAGAATGTAACACGTTCATAAATCCACATGAAGAGAATATGTATTTTAATGGCACTGGCAAGTTGTCTGTCAGGCCAAGCAATCGAGATTCAGAAATTCCGTATCAGTAACCCCATTCCACTTACTGCCCCTATCTTTACGGATACCACAGATGTTAATGGTAAAAAGATTGAAACAGAAGAACTGCTGTATGCATCCCCACAGTCTCTCAAACTATGGATGAATGGAGCAGAAAACACCACAGGCATACTTCCTGCACTCCCACAGACCAGTCTGTTACAGGCAGGATTCACCATCCGTAACACTGGCTTTGTAAAGGCAGATTTCAAGGTGGAATGTAAGAGTCGTTATACCTTATACATCGATAATTCAGAGGCTCAGTCCGACAATCAGCTTGTGCCAGGAACACACCAGATTGTAATTAAACTGTTACAGAAGAAAGATGAGGCTGACACGCTGAAAATCAGTCTGTCAAGCGAACAGGAAAAATACATCACCGTGAATCCTGAAGGCAAAAGATACTGGACGCAGAAAGACCTCATGCATGGCAAGCGTCTGCGTAGTGTCTCACTCTCCAGCTCAGGCAAATATAAGATGCAGAAATTCAGCACAACGTTCGAAGACGGTCATTCCGAGAACTCTGAACAGATACTTGAAGTGGCAACCGGAAGCATTCTCTCTGCCCAGAACTTCTCACACTGGGACAAGACAGGAGACCGTTACATCCGTTACCGTCAGACGCCGGACGGAGCCTGGCAGACATTGTCTGTTGACATAAAGACAGGAAACACCACCCTTCTTGCCACATACAAGGGACGCGGCAAGGCCAGCTATATAGGCAACAATAAGTTGTTGATAACTGACTATGTAGACGGCCCCAAGGAGTTGAATAATGATGTACACCAGATTCTTGAGCCCGATGACCGTCAGCCAGGTTGGCGCAACCGTTCTGTCATTTACCTTCAGGATATGACCACAGGTGTAACCCGCCAGCTTACAGCCGGACAGCATAATGTTTATGTACAGCCTTCTGATGACGGACGCAAACTTCTTCTTACCATCTCTACAACAGACGTTACCAAGCGCCCCTTCGGGTTCTCAACCATATTGCTGGTAGACACAGAGACCTTGCAGGCTGACACCATTGTCCAGAAGGACGGCTTTATAAGCTATGGAACGTTCTCCTACGATGGCAGATACATCGCCTTCAAGGGAAGTCCTGAGGCTTTCAATGGCATAGGCAACACCTTGTCTGCCGACAAGATCCCCAACTGTTTCGAATACGAGTTGTTCCTCTATGACATTACTTCCAAGCAGATAAAGTGCCTGACACGCAACTTCGACCCTTCCATTATAGACATAACATGGAGCAAGACCGAGGGATGCATCTACGCACTAACAGAGGACAAAGACCTGCAGACACTTTACCGTATCAATCCCCAGAACGGGAAGATTACTCCTATTAAGACAACAGATAACTTCGTCTATGACAATATCAGTATAGCACGAGACAAGGCTGTTATGGCCTATACCAGCGAGACCACCCAGAGCAGTGACCGTTCCTGGATTATAGACCTCAAGACGGGCAAGGAGCGCCTTGCTTTTGATGTGAACCCAGAGCGCACAGCTGATATTCAGTTGGGCGAGTGTCACGACTGGAACTTCCGTTCCGAGCGTGGAGACACTATCTATGGCTGCTACTACCTGCCTCCTTTCTTCGACGAGACAAAGCAGTACCCCATGCTGGTCTATTACTATGGTGGTTGTTCGCCTGTAGGACGCTATCTCGACAGCTACTATTGCTACCAGGAATGGGCAGCTATGGGATATGTCGTTTATGTCATCCAGCCCTCTGGCTGTAGCGGCTTCGGACAGGAATTCGCATCACGCCACTCCAATGCTTACGGAGATTATACGGCTGCCGATATCATCCAGGGCACCAAGCAGTTCTGCAAGGAACATCCATACGTCAACGACAAGAAGATTGGCTGTATGGGGGCCAGCTACGGTGGCTTCATGCCCATGT
>JAEEGF011185488.1_pt1 | contig 47687 bp, 54 predicted proteins | sample 9134171 | NCBI WGS metagenome assembly JAEEGF01 (sample SAMN16246542, study PRJNA631951) | gut metagenome | biome: gut microbiome; feature: rumen; material: AP-attached | host: Bos | place: Iran: Karaj | collected 2018-10
TTCAGGAATTCAGAGATCTCAAAGAAAAGTATGTGCAGTTCAATTCTCGCAACAACGGCGATCCGCATTCAGCAAGGCTGGAACTGTACACGCTGATAAAAGAATACAGAAGCTCCAGGCATGATATATTCCGCGATTTTGCCTCACTTCTTGAAAAATTTGAGGATCCCATAATCAATTCTTTCATAATGGTTGAAAAAATGGGAAATGAAAAAATCTACAACAGCAGGCTTTCTAACGGCCCTATTGAATCAATAAACAGGAAAATAAAGGATCTGAAGCGCATGGGCAGAGGCTTCAGGAACTTTGAGCACTTCCGCAACCGGTTCCTTTATTCAACCAGATCCGCTCCTGTGCTCAATGGCGTAACTGACTATAACCCTGTTGATTACTTTGAAGAAGATGATTTTTAGGAGGACTAATTAATGCTTGATTATTGTGCTTTCAGCAAAGACCATAAATGCATCAAATGGGAAGATTATCAGATAATGCTTCAAGAGATAGAAGAAGCAGACTCACTTTGCCATGGTAACTGGATTGAAATAGAAAAACAATACAACTACATCCTGGAACTACAGAAAATCCTTGATGAACATGGTATTGATTATCCTGTGCTGCTGTAATCTAATCAGAGGGTCTGGGGCTATAACTCCAGCCCCTCAAGTTTGCCCCTCAGGACTGACCCTCATAAACTTTGGAAAACCCTCACGAATATCGATTACCCGGAAATGGGTATATTATTCCTTACACTCTTATTATCGGATAACATTTGTTAATTGTTAATAGATGTTATTGATTTTTTAATTTATATATATTATTTTGAAAAAATCCGGATTAACCTCCATGCACTTGACACAATTTACTACCTAATATTTTCATTATTTTTTAGCATTTTACATACATCTGATTGGATTATATATTTAGTCGTCACTCCATATAATGGTAACGTTAATCTGTTATTTTTTGAATTCTTCTTTATTATATCAAGTGTTTTTGAGCTTGGGTTCTTTATTACAATCAAGCAATCTGATACACCATGAGTCCCAAATGTATTGATTGTCCAATATCCAGCAAATCTCCCTACTCGACTAATTATTACATCCCCGTATTGAGTACATTTATCGTTACAATACATCTTTGTTTTTTTAATAACAGGTTTCCAATCAGTACCAATAATCACGCTGGAACAATGTAATACCGTATTTGTACCATTTTCATCAAAATAATTGCTTCCTATTTTCCCCCTATATATATCTGCACGCTTTTCTAAAGCGCTATCGTTAGTCCAATCACCAGTTAATAGCTCTTTTTTCTTTATAGCCCTACACTTTCTCATTTTCCAGTTTTCTATTTTATCAATGCTATATAATTCCGCACCTTTTCGACTTTCACGATTTTCTATAACCATTGCAATCGTTGATATTTCACGCTTTCCAAAAGAATTATCTGGTAAATCAATAATTGCCTTTACATAATAATGTTTAGCTATATATACTCTAAGCTTTTTGTATTTGGGACCATACACAATAGTACGTGGTAAAATTGCAAGCAAAACACCACCTTTACGCAATAGCATCATGTTTGCAATTAGCATTTCTACCTCATATCTCTTATATAAAAGTAGACTAATTTCTTTATCTTCAATATAATCTTTTAATATTCGATTGTCGTTTTCAATCCTTCCAAAAGGAGGATTAGATAAAACCAAATCATATTTTCCCTTATTTTCTGGTTTTAGTGAATATAATCTACCATCCATACATATAAATTTGCAATAATCAGGCATATATTTGTGCACATTATAATCTACATCTATACCAACTGCCTTGTCACATAAATTCTTTTTTCTAGCCGCCTTCAGTAGATTCCATGAGCCACAACATATATCAATTGCCTTTTGATATTTCTTTTCTTCAACTAGTTTTAATAACTCATCTGCAAGAGTAATAGGTGTATAATATGAATAATTCTCCATTAGTATTCTCCTAATAATTATAAATACATCGAAAGATGCGAGATTTTTATACTCTTTACTCCTCTTGTCTGCGAATTATCTAGTTTAGCAAAATCATAAATAATTCTGCACCTACTAGCATTTTTTATTGCAAATATTGTAGCTGCAACCATATGTGCTCTTGTTCCCAAAGGTGAAACAACAATGCTTGTATCCAACTTCGAAGCAATTTCCTCAAGCAAATAGTATGCCTCAAAGACACTTCCAGAATTACATTTTCTTATATTATATGTTGCCTTCTGTTCAATAATTGCATCCATGCAATAACGCATAGTTTCAAATTGCCATTTGGGGTCATCTGATGGAAAGCCTATTATTGGATAAACCGCCTCATATTGTGAGTCTCCAATAATATTGCTTAATCTAGCACCTTCAAATCCTAAAAAAGGAATCAATGTTTCCCTTTTTCTTGCTCTAGCTACCATTTTAGGAATAGAAGCCGCTTTACCATATACAGATGAAAACCTATATTTTTCGTTTTCCAAAATATACTCGTCGGGCTTAACATAAGCCGTAAACAATTTTGCTGGTCTACAGCGCATATCACATATAAGAGCGTTTAATAACATAATTATGCATGGTCCCTGTAAACTTGAAATATCTAGTACCGCCTCTCGAAATGATACCTTATATTGTTTTAAAGAACTCAAAAAATCAGCAAACTCTTCTCCTTTGCATTGTCTCTGAACACGATCATTTTCAACATCAATTCGAATCTCATTTATATCATAATTGTATTCAAGACTAACAATTTTACTTATTTCAGTTAGTTTATTCTTTACAGTACTAGATCTTTCATCTATTCCTGGTCCCACAAAAAGAACGGTTGCATTCGTTTTCAAGTATTCTTCTATTTCTTCAATACTGTACTCTTCTTTTAATTTAATCATACATCCATCCTTCTAAAACAAAGTCATCTGCTCATACTGATTCACAGTTTCAGTACTATTTACTGATTTACTTTTCAAATAATCTTTCACTGCCTTAACAGCTCTATCATTATCTTCTGAAAAGAGTTCTAATAGAAACGATGTGTCTAAATCTAGTTTCCTCTTTCTATGATATGATATTTCAAAATATGGAGCAAATATCTTGTTCAAGTGATAATCGATAGCATTTGTATGTATAGCTTCTTTCTCTTTTGTTTGAGGAAGCTCTTGCAATATTGAATAACGAATTGCATTTTTTAAACCATCTTTAAGAGTATCACTCATTTTTTCAAGTGAACTAACAGCAAAATGGTTTGGTTCAGGCTCTCCTAAAGTAGCATTATCATTTCTATGTAGTTCTCTAAACAGCCTACCAATGGCTATTGTAAAAATAAGCATTTGTCTCCCATGCAATGCATATGTTTCAAGCTCCATAATTTGTTTTCTACTAACATAATTAGCAGCCCGTGTTTGTATTTCTGGAAGAATCATAGTTTTACTTTCCCATTGATATCCCTTTTGCATAGCTATTGAAAAAGCTTGTTCACACAATTCTAAAAAGAGTCTTACTATTCCAGATGAAAGAGCAACATATGTATCAAATCCATAGTACCATTTTGTCATACTATAGTCCTTTGCTAACAGAAACATCACTCCGTTTTGAGCATTATGTTTCCATTCCGCGTATTTTGATTCATATTTAGAGCTTGTTCCACATTTATAGTCCTCGTATCCCCTACACAACTCTTCTAAACTAGGTCTATATCTTTTGTCTCGTAATAGCAATGCTAGATGTAACCTAGCATCAAAAGGTTCTGCCTCTTCACATAATTTCTTCAAGTAATGTTCATCTTGAGATTCTTCTAGAATTATAGCCTTTAAACGTTCGTAAAATCTGGGGCGTTGTCTGTTTTCATATCTTTTAAGCTCTTCTTCAAAGCTATACATTCCCAAATAAAAAACTATATCTTTTGAATACCCACTTAAATTTTCTTCCTCAAAATACATATGAAGTCTTTTTTCACATATATTCTGCAGCATCTCAGAATAACCATCGGCAATGATTGCATCTAAATTGTAATACTGATAATCATGTGTTTTTTGAAGAGTTTCATGTTCCACCACTGTTTCATATGTTCTTATTCCTTGAGGTTTTACTCCTACACTATACACTACTCTTCTATCAGATTGCTTAATCAATGTATTCACTGCCTTCTGTTGATTCTCAGACAATGATTCAAATTCATCAACATAAATCTTAAATGTTGTTTTTGAAAACACCTCCACATTACATATTGCATTTGCCACACGCGCCACTACAGTTCCAGGACCAGTTAACCTTGGCATATAATACTCATCTCTACCAAAATCATTTATCCTATCCTCAATTGCATCTAATGCTTTCTCGCATTCGTTCAATAAATCCCGAATTCCCAAATCACAAACTTCTCGATTCCATAATGAACTACAGATCGTTTCAACAATATCTTTCTCATTTTCTACAGAAAGCCTACCACCAGCCTCCACAACTTCAATAAAGCCTAACATTTCTTTAATAATCTCAATAGCAAAATAAGTATTAAAAATCCCAAAGGAGTCCTTCTTCATTTTATCTATTGAAGCGACAAAAACAGGATCTACTTTATAATATATTCCTACAAATCCAGTATTAATTATTCCATCTATACCATTACCACCATTGTTTTTTTCTTCAGCTGCTTTTTCACGCCAACAATTACACATAAAAAGTGTAGTCTTACCTGTTCCTCTTCCCCCCTCAACAATCATTGGTTTCATAGAGCCAAAATCCACTTCTGAATTTGGCACATAATACTTCCAAAGATCACGCATATATTCTGCTCTGTTATTTGAAAAAGGATTATTATGCATCTGAATTTTTCCTCCTAAGCAATGGTTTCCACATAGATCTTTCTTTATATAATACAGGCAATGACCAATCAGGAATGTTTTTATCAATAAACACCGCAAAATCCATATCTGCAAATCCCAATAGATTTATATCAACATCCTTTAGTAACGCATTAAAATCATCTATTTCACTTTGTAATCCATTCTCCATTATTTTCTCTAATATCCTATGTTTTTCAGATAAACATTCGACACATTTTATACAGCAATCTGTATATATTTTTTTCAATTCCACTAAAGTTTGATCAAAACCAACCAATGCAATATAGTATGCTTTAATATTATTTTCCTTGCACCAATCCCTAAGTTTTTTCCCAGATTGAATACTTTCTTCACTCCAAAACTCTTTGAATTGCTCTCCAGATCCTATGCAATCATCTACAATTACAATTCTCTCACATTTATAATCATCAGGAATACTAAAATGATACATTTTATTAAAATAACTCATGTTTTGTGTCATTATTCTCAACATTGCCTCTCCGCTTTCACCTGGAGCTCTTTGTAAAGATAAGGGTACAAAAAGAGTCTTTTCCATACTATTCTGCAATTCATACTCTAATTCACTTCGCAACATAGTGAAACCATTTTTAAGCTGCCTATCATGAACTATTTCCTCATTCAATAAATCTGTAATTGCCTCCTTAAGCATGCTAACTACATCCTTATCTGAATACCCCACAGATTCATTCAATATTTTGCATGCAATATATTCTCCATCTTTAACCCGGCTAAAATTCGCAATCCAATCGTTCAATTCTTTTTTGCCAAAGCCTGACCATTGCCTTGTATCAATTAAAAACTGAAAATATTCCCTACTAGAATCAATATAAAACTCTTTATCTTGAACTTCCATAAAAGAATTCCTTTCATTTAGCTTACAAGCAATAATAATGTCCTTACATAAATTGAAATCAAACTAAGCTACAGTCATCACTCTTATACTCTGGCTTATAACCCGGGTGTCGAAATAATTCAGTAATTGAATTTCCAACTATTTTTTCTTTTAGCATCCAGTATGCAGCAGTACCTCTATAGGTATTTGTTTTAGCAAAGAAAGATACGATTACATAATTATCATTCTGAGTTCTTTTTCGAATAAAAACATATACTGTAGTATTTCTTTTTGATGATTTAGCCTCAATAAAGTAGTCTGCCTTAATCAGACTTCCAAACTGTTGCATTTCATATATCCTAATATAATCACTGATGTCGAGATATTCTTCTAAGTATCTTAATTGCTCCACTCTGCTTTTTATGCTTCTTCCTTCAGCATGAATCTTTTTATATTCGTCACATGACTCAAGGATTTCATCCGTTATATTGCCATTAGTTATAGAACTAATTACTTTCTCAGGATTTCTTTCTACTCTGGCATCACTTATGTAATGAAGACCGGACATATGCCTAAAATCTTTTTCATCAAAATCTATTATTATATCTTTTGTATTTCTTCGAAGCGATATTACAAAATGATATTTTACATCCAGTAATTTTCTATAGTTTTCTGCACATTCGCGTATTACGTCCATTTTCCTCCCATCACTAACAAAAGCCTTGCTTACGCAAGGCTTTTGTTAGTGCAACTTTCTCTTCGTTTTCACTAGATGGTTTATGGTAAGTTGCCACCTTTTGCAGAACCTCCGCAGTCCCCGCATTCCATCACGGCTTCTGTTTCACAGGTAATGAAAGCATTTTTGCGAGTATGCTTCTCGAGAAGTTTCCTTCTAAAGCTATAATACATTTATTTGGTACCAATGTCAATTATATTGCCATCTCTATTTAATTAAATCTCTATTAACTCCAATCAACATACCTACCTTTACGTATTATTCTACTCACTTATCTGTCAGACTTCAAATGTCTCGGGATTCTCATTTTTATAGCTAGACAAGATTTTATCCTGAAGCTTCTCCCTGAACTCCTTACTAACAGGATAAGCGATGTCCTTGAACTGAGGCTTGCCGTTTTCATCAGTTGTCTTCATCTTGTAGCTGGGCATGGAGATGAAAAGATTACCTGTCTTGCTCTCCACGATGGAAATGTTCCTGACAGCAAAGCTGTTCCCAAATGTTACTGTTGCCACTCCCCTAACTCCGTTTGTAGGCTCCTGAAGTGCCTTTGTTCTGATATCAATTCTCATAATAAAAATCCCCCTCATAATAAAATTGTTTGTTGCTATACTTTTGTAGTTTTCCTAAAATGCTCAAGATCTTTTTGCTATGGGCTGTTACCCCGGGACGACCATTGCCGTCGGCAAGGTCGCATGCAAGCAATGCATTTGTCGGACAAATGCGATTTTCGCTTTTTACAACGAGGTCTCCGACCTCGAGCTAAGGCTAGGCTTCGCCTTTGCCTTTTCTTCTTTTCCCTGCTCTTCTCTGGAGAGCAAAAGTTCAAGATTCTTTCTCGCGATAAGATAGTCTTTTCTTTCTTTTCTTAGCTGCACATACTGCTGAAAATCAGGTCTGTTGGCTTCAATAAGTTCACTATATTCTTTCCTAAGCTCTGCCAACCTTGGAATCTTTCCTCCAGGGACTTTTTCAAAAACTGTCTTAGCCTCTTGGTGAGCCTTAATCTCTTTCTCATGGTCAGCAAGAAACTTTTTGCTGTAACCACTCTTCCTATATGCAGTGTAAACATCACTGGTTTTGGAATAAGTGATTATGGCATTCTGAAGGTCCTTGTTATCAGCCATTATCTGATTTCTCTCTTTGATGCGATTGTTCAATTTTTCTATTTCTTCGTCCATGGAATCGGTCTTTTTTACAAGTTCTTCAAAAGATGAAATGCCATGTTCTTCCAAAAGCAGAAGTACCTTTGCTCGCTGCTTTAAGTTGAACTTCCTTGCCCATTTCTCGTATCCTTTGCCTTTTCCCTCCCTCATCTTTTTCTCAATATCAACAAGAAAGCTCAGGCTATTATAGTCAAGACCATGACCACCGCAGCGAAAGTTCTTTCGTCCATGATTTTTAATTCGCTGCTCATATTTGGACTCTATGACGCTGAGATTATTCTCAAGACATAGCATGTCGGAGATTCTGGAAAGCACGTAACTTGAAAAATACATGTTCCTGAATCTGCTCTTTCCATCAATAGCCACTGTGTTAAACACCACATGATTATGGATGTGATGTTTGTCAGTATGTGTGCTAACGATGAATGCGTGCTTGCCTTTCGTGAACTTCATTGCAAGTTCATAACCTATCTCATTTGCTCTTTCCGGAGTGATCTCTCCAGACTTAAAGGCTTGTCTGATTGATAAGCAATCACGTCATTCTTGTGAGGCTTACGTACATTATCCTCATAGTATTTTCTCGAAAGAAGAAACTGCTCCGTAATAGAATTGGGATCACATCCATAAGTACTTACATATTTTTCATCCTCAGTTTTCCTTGAATCCCTGACATAATTGATGCTGCGGTTAAGGCACTCACCAACAGACTTTGACTTAACGCGATGGAGTGGAATAAGCATAGTCGCTGCCATAAAGCCTTCTCCTCTCTTAAAATAAGCATAAGAAAAAGCAGCCCATATTTAGTAAATACAGACTGCTCTTATGCCTTACTCTTATTGAATTACAATGATCAGATGTCGTGATAAATCTCGATAACCCTGTCCAGAAAATATTCACTATAGCCCAGCACTAGCATTGTCGCAGCAACTCCAGCCCCTCAAGTTTGCCCCTCACGAATGCCCCTCACGGACAACCCTCACGAATAACCCTCACGAATATCGATTACCCAACATTTCTCGTCTTTATTTTTCCAAACACAAAAATAAAACACCTTAGTTATAATCTTCTTCTCGTTTTTCCCAAAAACTTCCGAATGTTCTCCCAGCAGTATATCAAAAAAATACTTCCACTCGCCAATTCGAGATAATCCGACCTGCTAAAATCTGTCCTGTGCTCTCTAACCCTAAACGGTATTTTTTCACTGCGGTATATTTTTTTTGCTCTTTTTATATTATGATTTCTTACGTTATATCGTATTTCTGTAACAGAAAAATCAATATCCCTTTTATCAAACTTCCACATTTCTGCAAATGATACATTTAATTGTTCTAATGTCTTTTTAAAATCTTCGACCTGAGTTTTATTGATATAATAAAATGCATCTCGCGAGCAATGTCTCCACGGATCCGAATCCATATAGTACTTATATCTTACATCATCAATAATATAATACCCCTTGGGCTTGAGTGCTCTCGCATATGCATTATTAAACAGCCAATCCTCGCCTATGCTAACATTTTTATCAAATTCAATCCCGTTGTTGTTTATTACTTCTGTCAAATATACTTTGTTAACAGGTGAATTCCATAGATGCGCATTCCAAACATCAACTATATGATCCTTTTCGAGCAATAAATCACCTTGCACTTCATTTCCAACGGTATAAGGTTCTTTTGATTCCCCAATATAAGTATCTATTCTTGCTATCACAATAATGCCGTTATCAATCATGCTTTGTTGCCGCATAAAAGCCAGAAAATAGTCCGCATCCAAAATATCATCACCGTCAACAAACATGGTATACTTACCGGTAGCAATCTGTATACCTTTATTCCTAGCGCTAGATACTCCCCCATTTTCCTGGTTGTATACAACAACCCTGTCATCATCATTCGCTAGCTTTTGGCATAATTCCTCGGTTCTATCCTTTGATCCATCATTGATAATTATTATTTCCAAATTGTTATATGATTGCTCTTGAATGCTTTTTATGCAGTTTTGAATTGTTTTCTCGCCATTATAAACGGGCACTATTATTGAAAGTTTATCATCTCCCATATGTTTAATTCCCATATTGGTAATTCAAATCGTCACCCTTTTATTTTAATCCACCCATCGCACCAAATATCGCATAATTGATTGGTATTGGTCCATTTATCCGGAGCAATAACAATTTTATTCTCTTGCTTTCCCAAATAAACTCCCCACCAGCTAAACGAACTATTTGCAATTATACAATGCTTGCAGGATGCCATCAAATAAAGATCGTTATAAGCGGTTTCCTCAGTATTCATATCGAGCCAAATAATATCATCTCTTTGTAAAAAAGACTTAGCAGCATTCACATCGTCAGAAAAGCCATAGTATATTGGATTATCAATTCTATCCTCTAAATACTGAAATGCTTTATCATAGTATTCTTTTGTACAGATTCCGCCATACTTATCTGAAAAAGTTAGATAATCTCCCATTCTAACATGAACAAAAACAGAATCCTCATGCATCATCTTTTTCCGATAGTATTCCTGCTCACTATCCAACTCTGGAAAAACAATAGACTTTGTTATCAAAGGTTTTATATCGTCAAAGTACTTGGGACATTGCCAATAACCTCGGATAATGCCCCTTTTTATGTTCAATACTCTTTCGTCAAAACAATAATTGTGTTTCTCTTCATATGTCAAAAATCTAACAATTCTGTTTTTTATAAATCTAACCGCACGATTGCCAGAACTGCACACATTCAAATTATCATCTTCCACAATTGGCAGATCCACCCCAAGATTGCTTAAATAATATAAGCGTTTGTCATTCCCATTACGATAGTTCTTTATGTCTGCCTTAACATTCCTTCCAAGAGAACGTATTTTCAAATATAGAGCATACTGGAATAACTGGTTACCTAACGCGCCACCAAATTTTATTACTATCACTTTCATTTCCTAGGGCAGCAATCACACTCCCCTTTTTCCTTTCCTTAGTCCTTTTTTGATACCAAAAACTAACGGACTTGTTTCCTTACTCTCATTACAAAAGCCCTATAAATCTTTCCATCTCTCATCAGTGCCGCAAATTTACTTCTTGGTCCTTCATAATAGCCAAATCTCACCCCATCAGTGAACATACGTTGTATCACTGTATCTTTTGATAATCTGCCAAAGAACATAAGAATAAAAAAAATCCCTCTTTTCCCATAATGAGCCAAAGCACAACCAATGCAATCACTCATAACTAAATTGAATGCCTCATTGAAAATCAGCTTATTCCATAACCGCGCCTTCTCTGAACCATCTTCATCTAAGAGTTTCATTGTGCTCTTAATATACCACGCCACATGCTCAATACTATTATTATCATACTTATGAGTAATTGAAGAATCCCTCATAACGTAATAATATTCACATATGTGATTGTTTACAAAAAAAGTCCGACATTGTTTCAAATATGCCAGTGAGATATTCAAGTCTTCACCCTTGTTTACATGATTATCCACATTTCCAATTATTTGTTTCAGTATTCCGGTTTTAAATATTTTAGTAACTGCATTGTGAAGAAATGGAAGCCTTTCATTCTTTGTCACAGTGTAGGTAACATAATCATCTGCTCGATATACTCCATCCGGCAAACAACCAGTTTCGGTTTTCTCGTCTTTTAAAGAGTCATAATACAACTTCATTCCAAAAGTGACAAAATCAACATTCGTAGTCTTCATATTATTTAGGGCAGAACTAAATAGCTCTGCCCCTACAAAATCATCTCCGTCTACAAACGCAGAAAACTCACCTATGGCAGCATCTACCCCGGCTTTTCTAGCCGATACCAAACCGCCATTTTCCTTATGAATAACAATAATTCTATCATCCTTCTCCGCTAATCTATCGCATATATTCCCTGACGAATCAGTAGAACCATCATCCACAAGAATTATTTGCAAATTGTTGTATGATGACTTTTGGATGCTATGAATACATTTATCCAAATAATCTTCAACATTATGAATTGGAACGATAACGCTTAAAAGGTCGTTTTTTAACATCTGTCTCCTTTTCTACTCATCCTTATGTTTTTTATACTAACCATGTATTTTCAGTGTCCTTTTTACCTTATTGCATGCTTTAGTAAATGTTCTTATACTTTTAGTACTTTTAATATTATATTGGACACTATTGAAATATCTAATGCACTCTTTTTCCTCATCCGCTGTAAACATAGGAATATCTCTAAATTGTATTTTACTAATCTTCTTTTTCCACGCTTCGTCATCATCAAGATCATGCGTGATACCATTTGATTCCATAAAATGTTTGAAAGTATTATATCCTTCCTGGTATCTTGCATTAAACTTATCTAAGTCTAGCCTGCAGTAATCCTCAAACAAATCCAAATTTTTGTCATAATAATCTGCAGAAGGCATACCAATATAGTCCGCTAATTCTTTTGTCCTTAAATCAACACAGACTAATTTCACCGGAACCCCTGCATATAAAGACATGATAGACCCATGAATCCTACTTCCATATGCATAAGAGCAATTACTCAAACCATTTGCCCAACACTCAATATCTGCCGGAGCATATATCTTTCCATCAAGAAGTGCTTTTACATACCCTTTCCCATAGTATAAGGTCAAGCGATCAAGAAGCTCTATTACGTTTGAAGTCAGATATTTTGAAGAAAAGAAAAGAGCCTGATCAACTATTATTGAATTCTGATATAAAGACATTTCGCGTTTTAGCCACTTTTCTGGATAATCAAACGAGGTAAAGGCAACCGAAAACTCATCTTTATTCAAATCTTTTTTTTCTAATCTATGCGTGCTTCCACGCATGTAAAAGGCTGGACACCCTGTAGCTACAGCATTATTATCACAACACAAATCCAAAAACTCTTTTGTTATATAACCTCTTGTAGCTATTCCACCACCGGTCTTTTCTACTGCTGAAACGAAAAATGCTGTCTTATCACCTATTTTTTTCTTAAGCTCGTTTAGCTGAGAATACGTTTGACACTGGACCCCACATCCTATAACAAAAAAAGGTATAGTCAATTGATTGATCCAGTTCGCCCATCTTTCCAAATAATCATTAAAGTCAATTCTAAATATATTTGCATACGGCGAAACAACGTAATCATATTCTTCTGAAACAGATTTCGGATCCAATTGAAAAATAGGGCAAATTGTTAATTCAATATCATCTTTGGTAAGATATCTCTCAACTGCAGTTGCAAAGACTCTATTTCCCATGTTGATTCCGTTGTTCTTAATCACATGACGGCGCACTCTTTCAGCATCATTAGGGACAGAGCCGCTACAAACTGCCTCACTCATACTGTCATTCAATAATACTCTCTTAGTTTTCAACTTCATCGTTCTCCTTATATAGCTCAAAAATCATTTCATTAAGTCTATTCACAGCATTTTCTTTTCTGCAATGATCATTCGCATATTGTATTCCATTGGCTGAAAGCGTATTTAATAACAACTCGTCATCCATAAGTCTATCTAGCTCTGTGTGCATTTCCGAAGTCTTATTAATTGTTTTTCCCCCCGGAAGGAGTCTTGCGTTGCCAACATTGGTACAAATGAATGGAGTTCCAACTGCCATGGTTTCTATTAAAGCAATTGAATAAGCTTCCCACCTGCTTGCCGTCAGTGATAATTCAGCCTCATATATTATTTGGGGAATATCCACTCTTTCTACATCGACAAGAAAATATACCTCTCTCTTCCCATATTTTCTGCTTAACCTTTTCTCTAATGTTCTCAATTCCTCAAGATACTTGTTTTCAATACTACCAATAAAGATCAGGGCAATATTTTTTTGGCTTGATTTATAATACTCTATTAGTACAGCCCTTTGATTCTTCCTTTTATCATAATTTGATAAGCACAAAAAATATTTATTAGCTTTAATATCACAATATTTTCTTATCCTTGTTATCCTGTTTTTTTCGTCCAGTTTCACCTTTGTTTTGTTCTTAAATTCTTTATTAAAAAACATATCATCCGCAGCATTGGGCAGTATTTCTACCCTAGCTTTAGCATATCTATCAAAAAACTCTTTATCCTTTCCTAACGCAGATATGTATAAAATTAAATCAAATTCGTTTACATATCGTTTAAAAAAAGAATAATAGTACCTTCTCCACATCATATAATTCTTGGGCGAAGCAAGAGTAGATTTCAAAGACGGATATAGTTTAACCCATGGCAACCATAATCCCGAGAAATCATGAGAATGTAATATTTTTTTACATTTTAATGAATGTAAATTAGGCAGCAAAATATCAGTAGTAACACATTGCGCACACTCCAAAATAAGTACATCCGGATTCAGCTCCAATACCTTATTATAAAAAGCATCGGCTTCCCCACCTATCTTATACCCATGAGAATACCAGACATTATAACGATATATTGGTATTCCTCTATATTCATCTTCCGTCCCTTCGTTCTGCTTTTTCCTGGTAACCGCAAAGACTTCATGATTATGATTATTTACTAATCCTTCAGCTAAATAGCGTGCCACAACAGGTACTCCTGCATTCTCCGGATAGAAATGTTCTAAAACAAAAACTACTCTCATGTTATTTCTTTGTACTCCGATTTATTCTGTCCCTTACCAATTATATAAAATTGCAGTACACCTTATCTTTTGAAATCATCACCTTTTTTTACTTTCATCCGAAGAAAAATCAGCCAGTAACTGCATTACCCTATCGTGCGCCTCGTGTCCATCTGAAATCACTCTTCGGTAGCCTGCTTCTGCCACCCTTTTTCTTAATTCTTCATTTTGTAAATATAGAAGAACCTTTTCAACAAACTCTTTTTTCCCACGATAGAAGACGGCTTCCTTATCTTCTTCAAAAAGTGTGGCAATATCCTCATTATAGGGAGTAACCATAAGTGTTTTCACAACCGGTATCTCGAAATTTCTAGTAGTATAAGTATCTTTGTTAATTTTTGACAAAAATACCAACGCAATCTTAGCTTTGTTTAAAATTTCATTATAGTTGTGATGCGTATCACTGAGATACTCCAAATGATCACCTTCAATTTCCAAATGTCGCCAAGTTTCAGGTACTCCTACATCGATCCCCTGATCTAGAAGCGCTTTAATATATTCCATTCGCTCATCGGGCTCAAAATGTCCCACAAAGCAAACATCTGGAACGTCAAGCCGTATAAGACTGTCTTCAATATAATAGTTTCTATTCTTGATATAGTAAGCTCTCATTAGTTTTACTTTTCGAGCCCCGATTTTATAAAATTGATTTATATTTTCATATCTAAAAGAATAAACAATATTAGCATACTTTACACAATTACGCGCCTTATTCCAAACATATTTTTTAAAAGCTGTTGAAAAAGGATTGTCATTGTAATACATCGCAACATATGACTTTTGGGCAATACGTTTGACAGTGCCAGGTGAAACAATGTCACAATTATATAAAAAAACTATATCAGGCTCATTAATATCTACTTCGTGAAGTAAAGCTTTATTAACCATCATCACATGATATCCACATTTGTAATGGCGTTCCAATCTTAACAGCATATTATTTCTGCTATACACAGTGTTCAGCTTTCCAAATCCAAGTTCATAAGCTTCGACATTTTCCAGTGATAATGCTGCTTTATAAAATGCATGTACATACGTTTCGTGAGTGGTATCACCTACAAAAAGTATTTTAATCTTCTTCTCCATTTTTCTCCCTATGCGGCAAACCACCATTAATTCTTAATTAATTCTTCCATTCTCTTCATTTCTTCAAACTCGCCCATATCCAAAAAAGCTTCTTCCCCAATAGGATATGTTCCTACCCTCATTTTCCTCTCAATCATATCGCTAATAACGTCTGTCATATTGTAGAACTTGCCTTCAGGAATCATACTAATTACAACTGGGTTGATAATATACAGTCCTGTATTGATCAAGTTAACAACATTGGGCTTTTCGTCAATACTCTCTAAAAGGCCTTCATCATTAGTCCGTATTACGCCGTAAGGTATTTTTGTGCTTCTAATTGAGGAAATGATAGTTATATCATTTCCAGATGAAACATGATATTTAAGAGCTTCTCCATAATTAGCATTTACAATGACATCGCAATTGCTAATAATTAGTGGGCCTTGGAAATCGGCATCTATCAGTCTAAGACCTCCCGCTGTTCCAAGCGGTGTTTCCTCATCGATATAATTTAACTTATACGCGTTTTTCTGCTCATTAAAATAAGCTCGGATCATTTCTTTCTTGTAATTAACTACCAAATAGAAGTCGTCAGCACCATAGTCATGAAAATTGTCCATGATTCGTTCAAGGATCGGTACATCTCCAATTGGGATAAGAGGCTTGGGCAAAATTTTAGTAAAGGGATATAGCCTGGTTCCCTTTCCTCCGGCCATTATAACTATCGGGATGTCCTCCAATCCTGTCTTAGGTGTTCCTACCGGCTTAACTCCAGCACCAAACATAATGTCTACAAGTGCACCATTTGCATCAACTACAGGAACAGATCTAAGTTTATACTGTTCCATTAAAGATAATGCAGCATCTTTTTCATTAACGCGCACAAATTTGGGCTCATGGTTTATTAACCCTGAAATATCACCCGAGATATTTCCGGTTTTTATAATCCAGCGTCGAATATCACCATCAGAAACACTACCAACTAGCCTCCAGTCATCTTCAATAATATACAGAATTCCTTTAGCATTTGAATCTATTATTTTCATAGCTTCGATTATGCTGATATTCTGTTGTGATACATACTTCTTAATGTTTTCTTTCATACCTATTACCTACATTCCAAGTGATATCACCCATTTAATACGTTGTCGATATTATCCCTAGGATAAGCATCTATCAAACTACCTTCAGTCAAATTGATAATATCTATTCCTCGCTTTTTAGCCGCATCATGAAGCGCATAATGGTGAAAATGAACCATTGCCGACCACTTTGCATCAGCCCCCATATTGTTGCCTCCTCTATCCTTCTCCACCCCATAAAAATGTTCAGGTTTCAGCTTTGCATATTGGTTAAAATCACAGCCAAGCAAATATATTTTTTTATATCCCATAAACATAGCCACCTGAATACACTGAAGTACAACATTTAAACAAGCAGTCATATTCTTAGTACAATCAAAATTTACCCTGTCAGCCACTTGAAATAATTTGGGGTATAAGAAAAAAGTCCGTGTCTTATCCCATTTTAATGGATTAGATTTATACGCGTTATATTTCAGGATAAAAACCATATCAGGATACTTCTTATAGATTTCATCAATGTATGATACACCTTCATCAGCCCCTGAAAAGTAAGTATCTATTGCCACAAAAAATCTGGTATGATAAGAACCCGGCGCATGTTTATAAAAAGAATTAACAGAAAACGTATCCTTTTCCTTTAGTAAATTTAAATCCACATCACTAAGTGAAGGACCATTTCCAAGAATGTAGCATTCATCACTATTTCTTTTCTGTGTTAACTCTCTATTATTTGCAAGTGCTTTCCTCAGCTTAGGATTTATTAAAAACATGAAATAAGAAAACACATTATACAAAGACAATAGAATGTTCACAAAGAAATCCACATATTTATATTGAGTCATATCTATTACTTCTCCCCCAAACACTAATTGCCTAAAGTATCAATTTCCCACATAATCACTTAATTCTACTGCTCATCAAGAATTCGGCCATTCTAAAATCATTTATATCATCTATATCAACAGAGTGTGCTTTGTCCATGATGTATGCGAATGATTTCGGTCCATAAATATTTTCGCCTTTAAGCAAAAGACTTACTTTTTGAATATAAATGGCCCCATTTAGCCTATAGTATTCTCCAGCATCTTGCCTCCTGGCATTTGATCTAGAGTCCAGAAACCCATCCATGCATCCATCTACAGGTAATGTATTAATCGTTTTTATTGCATGTTCAAGCTTACAAACCGAAACAACTGCATCAGCTTTTTTCTCTTCAAAGATTTGAAATGCATTTATTACATCTTTTGATGTACGAAGAGGTGATGTTGGCTGAAGCAAACATACAGTGTCAAAACTCTGATCATACCGTTCTTCATAATTAACTATCACTTCTCGAACCGCATCCCAAGTACTTGCAACATCCGTAGAAGTATCAGCATTTCTCAAAAAAGGTACATTAGCACCAAATTCCATGGCTATGTCCTTATATTCTTCGGAATCAGTAGAAACCATTATTTCATCAAACAACCCCGAATCCTTAGCCGCAAGAATAGACCAAGCCATTAAAGGTTTGCCATTAATTGTTTTAATATTCTTATCAGGAAGACCTTTAGATCCGCTTCTTGCAGGAATAATAGCGATTCTTTCCATAATACCACCATGTAATATCAAAGATTATAAAAACTTTTCTTCAAATTAATCTGACCTTGGCAAACTGTCTCGACACATTTTCTGGCTATATTTGCAGCAGCATGGCCATCACCATAGGGGCTAATGACAGAATTGCAAATTCGCCTATGTTCCTGGCTCATTGCCATTTTAATAGCAACACAAATAGAATCGCTATCCTCTGTACAGTTTATTATACTTTCAGCTTGTAAGCGACCCCTTTGCCTATCTCCAATATTAACCGTAGGAACATGTAATGCAGGTGCTTCAATAATTCCACTTGAAGAATTACCCAGAATGAACTCCGCCGACTTCATTAATGAAAGATACCTTCTAGCACCCAGAGAAGAAAAAACATGGAGGTTTTCTATTAATGGTTCCGACTTATCCAATAGCTCGTTTATTCTTCTCCCACCTTGATCCGCGTTGGATTTAGTTACAATAAATTGAATGTCTGGAAATGCTTGTATAACCTCAAGGAACGCGGCTATCTTATCATCAACTTCATCTTCATCCATCGTCACCGGATGATAAGTACATAAGGCATACTTACAGTCAGTCATCCCAATACTTGAAAGGGCATCCAGCTTTTCGATGTCTGCTATTGAAATAATGTTATCTATACTAGTTGAACCATAGTTAAATACTCTATCAGGACTCTCTCCTAATTGAATGACTCTTTTTCTACTATCTTCATTTGTAACGAAGTGAAGATAACTCATCTTGGTAATAGAGTGCCTGATCCATTCATCAATAGCCCCCTCTGTAGTGTCGCCTCCACATAAATGAAAAACCGGAGTATGTGTATTCCCTGCAGAGATTGCAACAGGCAACATTTCGTATCGGTCTCCGAGAATTATAATTGCATTGTATTTTTCTTTTTCAAAAAGTTTTGTGAACTTAACCAGCACCTCAGCCTGATCCATCGATATATCAACAGGTGTTTTAGATTCAATAGGTACTTCAATCCTGTGGTCTATTCTGATGCCAGACTCTATTATTTCATTTATGGTCATGCCATATTGATCGCTAAGGTGAGTTCCTGTAACAATTAGTTCAATTTTCAGATCTTCGCTCTCCGATTTTCTCAATTCTCTGATGACCGGAGAAAGCAGACCAAACTCAGCTCTCGTGGCTGTGATAACAGCTATCTTTTTCATAACTCTATCAGTTCATCCTCTGAAAAATCTCTTATAGCTCTGGTTCCAATAACATCATTCCATTTCATTGGGTTTATACCATTCCCTGGACGTTTGGTAGTCAAATTATCTTCTGACAACAATTCTCCACGTTTAATATCTTTTGCCGCAATAATGCTTTTTCTAGCCACTTTTATGTTTTGCATTTCAACAACCGTTGGTTTTTTTATTCCATCTCCAAAGGCTTGCTCAACATTTCTTATAGCTTTCACCATTTCAACCAATTCATCCGGTTCAAGACTGGCCTTATGATCCGGTCCCTCCATATTCCGATCCAATGTAAAGTGCTTCTCTATCACAGAAGCTCCCATCGCAACAGCCGCTATCGGGATTTCTATACCTTTTGTATGATCCGAATACCCAACTTGGCAACCAAATGTTTCTTTAAGTGTAAGCATGGCATTTAGATTTACATCTTTCATATCCGTAGGATAATTGGTAGTACAATGTAAAAGAGTGATATCAGTGGTACCGTTTTCTTTTAGCAGATTCACTGCGTCGGAAACTTCCTCAAGGGTACTCATGCCTGTCGATAAGATAACTCTTTTTCCGGTCTTTGCAATCTCAACAAGATACGGATAATTTGTAATCTCTCCTGATGGTATCTTCCATATATCCTGTAAATTATTTAAAAAGTGAATGCTATCTACTTCAAACGGAGTAGACAAGAACTGTATCCCTATATTTTTGCAATATTGAGCCAGCCCAATATATTCTTCCTGTGTCAAAGCTAATTGCGAAAGCATATCTTTCTGCGTTTCTTCGATTCCAATATTTTGCTTTTGATACGCTGCCATTTCTGCGGACTTAGACGCAAGCTTGTCAGGATTGAATGTTTGAAACTTTACAATATCTGCACCACTTCTTTTGGCTTCATCTATAAGCTTCTTAGCTATTTTGATATCACCATTGTGGTTTACACCTGCCTCAGCAATTATTAAAACACCCATACCTTATCTCTTCCTATCATTTATGTCCATTGTACACACCAACAACGGTAGTGTTTGCAGGCACATCACTCAGAACAATGCTTCCAGCACCAATAACACTATTCGCTCCAATTTTCCTGCACTGTATTACTGTTGAATTGGCTCCAATAAAGGCTCCTTCGCCAACCTCAGCCTGGCCAGCAAGAACAGCACCAATGCTCACATGAGAAAAAGCTCCAACTGAACATTCGTGCTCAATAATCGCACCAGTGTTTATTATTGCCATTTTACCAATTTCCGCTCCGGCGTTTACGATTGCCTTTTTCCCGACAAATACACCATCATGAATCTTCGCATTTTTTGAAACTAATGCAGTTTTATCAATGACACTGGGGACCTCAAAGCCAATAGCAGTCACCTTGTTAAATAGTTGTTGTCTTAATTCAATGCTTTTTCTATCCCCTACGCTACCGATAGTAATAAATGCTTTTTTTATCCCACGAGAAAACAGATCAGGTAAAATATCATCGTCTCCCACTACTATCACACCATCAATATTAGTACCAGCAGGAATGTTCGGATCTGTAATAATAACTTCCTCATATTCATCAATGGAATTTAACGAATCTAACACTGATCTACAATGTCCACCACCGCCAATCAGAACAATTGCTTTGTTGTAATCTTTGCTATGTTGTTTCATTTTTCCCTCATGATATTATCGAAAAATCCCACATCCATCATCATAAACCATATCATTATTATCAAAAGTGCGGCGTGTAAGAAAGCCACACCGCACTTTATATTATTCTATCAGTATGTCAAAATTCTGTAAACCAAAGTATTCTTGCGCCTTGCTCATCTCATGAATTTATCTGCCACCATAAAGATATGAGATAGGGCATAATCATCAACTAATCTGTATACCTTCAATCCTCAACAGCAAGTATGTAAGTGCTGGTCCTATTAAAACCAAAGTCCCGTCATTATCCTTGATATAAATGACGGGACTTTAGAATCAATTGTTTAATTATTCTAGCATGAACATCTTGCAAGTCTATGCCAACTTCCTTTTCTTCAACCAAATACTAGCAAGAAAATATCCTATCGCTGAGATTGTTACAGAAAGTAATATTAAAATTGTTAAATACAGACTATTAGGTAAAGATACTCTTTTGCTAATATACTCTGACCACAAGAACACCTGTGTATGCAATAAGTAAAGAGGAAAACTAATTGCTCCCAAAAACAAACACACCTTATTATCAAAAATCCGCAAACGTCCGTGTGAACTAAATACATACGCGAAGGAAGCCATCATTACAAATATAAATGCATATTCCATTTGTCCATGCCCGTCAATGCACAAATATATGGAATAAACAATCCATACTAACCTTGATACTATATTCAGAAACAAACAAAGATGGCTACTAATTATTACAGAATTTAGTTTTTCAGATACTTCATAAGCTATTGTGCCAAGAATTATCAGACAAAATGGCTTTGGAAATACAAGACCAAAATTAAAAATGCCAGCACGCATGAATCCTATCGTCAACGCTCCAGTAATAGGGGCAATTACATATATGTATAAATCGTAATTTTGGATAATAATCGGAAGAAGAACCATCTGCACCAAAAAAAGTGCAGACAAAAACCAAGATGCCCCAACATGAATCCCGATATGGTTGGTTGAATCAAGTCCAAACCCCAAAGATCCCAAAAGAAGAAAATTAGGTATTCCACAAAATGCCTCGTAAGCCGCCTTAAGTGCTCCATTCCGAACATATTCCAGCAACGTAGCAGATATAAATGCTGGTAAGAACCATGTCATATACTGGGCATATTTCTTTTTCACGAAAAGTCCTGTGCATTTTCCGACATTTTCAGTTCTTTTCGTAGATAATTTTTTAGCACTCGCGCCAAACAAGACACCAGATAACAAGAAAAACCACGTTACAGCACCACCCCCCCTACTAGCAAGACGGATTGCGGTATTACCAATCGTAATCATTGGATAATAATTCAGACCACTTCCAAAATGGAAGATCATTACAAAAAGTGCAAAAACAAACCTTAGCAGTTCAATTTCCCCATTTCGTGTTGCTCTATTATCCTTTGCTCTTTTGGACAATCTACATTCCATACTGTTATCTTTCAAATCAATGCACTCTCCATATTATTTATCATGCAATTATATTTACCTTCATCCGTATTTCACAATACCATTGGCACCTGTCATTGTGAAGGCTTGAGAACTTTTACGTCAGAAACATGCTCAGCATGGTTTCTTAACAACCGCATCACATATATCATTTTTTCACCAACATAATGCCTGGCCGTAAAACAATAGCTATACTATTCTCACCGCTTTAAATCCCGTGAATCCTCACATCTTTGAATCCAACGTTTTTCCAGTTTCTATATGCTCAAAGTTCGGAAGGTAATCCGCAATTATTGCTACAATAGACTCTTTTGTAGCAGTGTCATTGGCAAAGGCTATGTCAAGGCTTGAAAGGAAATGATCAAGTTTGCCTTTATCAGGAACAGTTTTGCCTGTAATAACACCCAATGCGTCAAATCTGTCAATATCTGCGGCTTCATTTTCTGTGACAAATTCCTCGAAGGCTTTTTCTCCGGATGTATCAGATGCAGAGAAATGAACAGGGTAATGGCTATCGCCGTTTTTTAAGGCTTCAGCTTTATCTATTGCCTCTTGGTCTGATGAGCACTCAAGGACGTCGTACCCCTGGGCCTTCAATAACTCTTTTGCTATAGAATCAAATGTCATCATCTGAGCTTCCCCTAGCTTAGGGAAGAATATCTCTCGGTTGGCACCCAACATGCAAGCGAGCATACAGATCTGACCGGACTCTTCAGGAGAGACAAAATATCTTTTGACATCTGATGGTGCTGACAGAGGCTGAAGTTTCTGCATTCTAGCCAAGAAACCAGCTGGAAGAGAACCATTAGAAAATGCCACATTAGCAAATCTGGCGGTTTTAACTGGGAAGCTATCAGAGTAGCTAAAAATGAGGTCCTCCATGATACGCTTGGAAGCGCCCATAATATTTACCGGGTTTGCAGCCTTATCTGTTGAAACACAGAAGTACTCCTCTGGAGGATACTTCTTAAGAAGCTCAAGGAGTTGTCTTGCGTGTAGGACATTGTTTTGGATAAGCGCCTCAACAGAATAAATGTCCTTCTCGGATCTAACATGCTTATGGGCTGAGAAGTTGCCAACGATATCAAAGCCTTTTCGTTCACAAAACATTTTTTCAAAAACACCTGAAGCAAAATCCATTGGATAAGTTATATAGTCTTCAGGCACAAACATTCCTTTAGTGGATCTGAGATCACGAGTAAGCTCTGCAAGGGCATTCTCATTAATATCTACCACCACCAGGGTTGTAGGTTTAAATGGAAGGATTGCCTTTATGAATGATGAACCGATGGATCCAGCGCCACCTATTACAAGGACAGATTTGCCCTGGATTTTGGATTGGAGGGTAGCACGATTAGCTTCTATGTCCGGAAGGAACATAGAGGTTGGACGCTTGGTTACGTAAGTTGAAATGAAGTTATCGAGGTTGAACATATAACATATGCCTTTCTATTAGAACTATAGATATGAAAAAACGCGGTGTGGTTCCTCCACACCGCGCCACATGGTTTATTTTACCAACATATCTACCAACTGTAAAATAATACCCTTTCTGAACTTGTTATTGTATTTAAAAAACTGTCCATTGAATATCATTTTATATACTGTCTGATAAGCAAAAGTAAGTACCCCCGCTCGTTCCTTAGATAAAGACTGACATATAAAAAAATTGGCATACTATGCTGAATATGTATAGTGTAACATACTCTAACTCCTGTGATTTTCGATTAAGGATTCAACCATTAAATAGCAAAATAATAATCACTCCTGCAGCGCCTGTTCATACTCATCAATCATAGTACACAGCCCGCTGAGGTCCTTGATAAGCCAGCCGATGTTCTGTCTCATAATTTTGTCTTCAACTCGCTCCTCTGCCAGAAGTTTTTTAAGTTCCTCTGCAATGCTTGCAATGCTATAGCTATCATTTTTTAGCTGGATAGACACATAATTACTTGGATAAACAGTTTTCACAATCAGCCTAAGGTTATAGATTTCAGCAGGCGACGATTCCAAAATGCGATTAACCCACTTCTGTGTCGGCATTCTTGAAAAAAATGAAGTAGACATTCTTACATTTTGATCACTAACAACATATCTTTCGAGTTCCTTGATCCAGTCTTTTGACTCAAGGACAGCCTCCAGAGATTTTGTCCTGCCTTTTGAAACATTTTTCAAAATCATTTCATTCAGCTTATCTATAGTATTGTTTATTTTTTTATATTCATCAGTTTTAGATAAATACCCCGCTGATGAAGAAATGTAATCAGTAATATTATGTTCAGCAATAAGATCACACATCAGATTTTCAACTTCAGAATAACTGACATCCTCAAAATCTATTTTTGTTAAATCGCAGGCAATCCTCAATATAAGAGAAAAGAACGATGTAGGATATTGGTTTTCTCCCAGTCTTTTCATGACTTCTGCGTATTTCTCTGACACCCATTTTTCATCATTCAGGTGATAGCTGTCTCTTAGCTGGATTAATGGATCCTCTCCGGGAATGACAGTCACAAAATGTGAATCAATGTAATGTTGGAGGTCATTCTTGGCCGTTTGTTTATTATAGATTCCGTATTCAACAAAATCGGGAATGAAGGAAATCTCAATCTTTAACGGATATGCCATGTCGTCCAACGATGATTCCAACTTATGCATCCTGGATTTAAAAGCAAGACTAGAAACAAAGCACTGAAGAACCATTTCTTCCATAAGCGATCTTTTATGCTGTTCCTGAAATTTCATCTTAGAACAGTGGTTATACAGGAACACCGCTTTTGAAATAAAAAACTGGAAAGTTCTGAAATTAGGATGTTTGTACTGTTCAAAATAGGCGCAATACTTTGCCACCTGATTATTAAGGATATCTTTCAAAGCGCTGGTATTTCCTAGTGTATCCTGAATGATCTGGTGCATTGTTGTCGAAACGTCAGGCTGAAACCTGATGGTATGACCTATGAGCTTTTCTTTTATGATGTCATAGTACTTGCGTTGCGGCTTAGAAGAAAAGATACTTGAGGCCCTTTGTCTAAGGTGATTAGCATCAAATGGCGGTTCTTTTATAGGTGTTGAAGTAGATAACAGCTGATTCTTGCTCTTAGGGATTTCAACTATGATGTCTTTATTGGCTGCCACAAGATACTCGAGTGCTTCATAATCATTTCTGGTATCTACAATATTCATTATTTCGTTTTCATTAGCGACGAGCAACATTTTAACAGCATCATGTTCAACAAGTTCATTAAGAATGCCAAGAGTTTCTGTGATAGGGCATGTACAGCGCTCCAGGTCATCAATTATTAAGAAGTATTTGGAAAGATTTATGATTTCGTTAAGAACTTTGGTTTTATCGAGGTCGATACCATTCCGGGCAAGGAAGAAGGACGCAGAACGGCCGATAAAAGAGATGCCCTTCTTCAGATAGTTCGCCTGACGGGATTTCTTTTGATCATAAGTTTTTCCGTCTTGAATGTCGTTAATAATTGTATCAATATGGTCAGACAGGATCGTCTCTAAGATGGTAGTTTTTATGTCGTCTTTCGATGAGCAACCGTATAATGATATGTATTTAACAGTCAGGCTGTTAGTGGAGGCGTCATCCCCGGACAACGCCTTTAATAGCTCATTCTTCACAAAGTGGGTCTTACCGATTCCCCAGGAACCATCCAAAAGGATAGCATAGGGATAAGTGCTGTCTTTTAGGTAATGCTTTATCTCCTCGATTATTCCTTCAGTATAGTCAGTCATAAATAGTATATTCCCTCTCACTGCGCTACCACAGATGCTATATGGTGATACAATGCCATGGATTCATTTCTGTAATCAAAGGCATCTTCTGTAATATCAAAATCAATATAATAGATAGGCTGCGGATGATCCTGAATAGTAGGAAGGATTACTTCGTCCTCGGAAGCTTCCAGTATGTCATTCCAGTTATCTCTCTCATCAGCATATCTGCCAGCTTCTCCTATGAGAATGGATCTCATGGCTGCTGCCGCCTTATCCTCATGAAAAACAGTTCTAAAAAAGAATCTGTTTCCAAGAATGAATACCAAGATAAGGATTACAGCGGATAGACCATATACTTTCTCTGAGAATAATCCAGGTTGTAATGAGAAGAAAAACACTGCAGAAAATGATCCTTGCCATGTCTTCCATGTTTCGCCAATTTGTTTAAACGCAGCAACTAGTACTGATAAAACGGAATGAGTGGTAACCCATGCATCATGTGTGTTCACTGCATAGGCGTAATCATCTGCAAATGGTCTCATATATACTGTTATCGCAAATATGGGAATAAGAGAAAGGATAAATATAACTGACACAATACGTTTTAGTAGATTAACACTAATTCTATTGTCCATACTTTTTTCTTCTCTTTCCGTAGTAATAGTTGGCATAGTAGCCATAGTATAGAACATAGCATTAATTACTTGTTAACTATCTCAAAATCATCCTTCCCATGTTTGCATATAGGACAGATGAAGTCATCAGGGAGTTCCTCGCCTACGTATTCGTAGCCACAGACAGTGCAGCGCCAGATGGTCTGACCTTTGGGTGTTTCGCCTACAGGCTGTGGCTTGGGTTTGATGTTGGACTGATAGTATTCGTAAGTGCAGGATTGAGCGTCCGATAGGACTGTCATGTAGGTTGGCTCACAGATAAACAAAGTATGGGAGCCGAGATCAACTTCCTGCTGAACCTTTAGTGAGAAGTAGGCATTAGTGCCCTGTGTGATGTAGGGAATGCCGTTATCTGCCAGAGCATGAGCGGGTGCAGTCTGGTCGAATTTGTTCACATCTCGTCCGGATTGGAAGCCAAAGTATTTGAAGATATAGAAGGTGGCTTCTGTGCTTAGAACAGAGATGTTGCACATACCGGTTTCCTTCACCATGTCATGAGTGTAATTAGCCTTATTTATGGCGATGGAGATGCGGTTGGGATCAGATGCAACCTGAACAGCAGTGTTTATGATGCACCCGTTGATCTTGTCACCTCTTTTGGCCGTACATACAAAGAGGCCATAACTGAGTTTGTACATTGCTTTGGTATTCATTTCCTGTGCTGACATAGGCTCATCCTCCTACCAGTTTTCATGAATCAAGCTTCTTCAGTTCCTATTCTCACCCAGCTCTCATTACACTATTCATTATTCCTGTGGCGAAAACTGATCTTTGTCAACGCTGCAAAGAGGGCAGGTGAAGTCTGCTGGGAGATCTTCCCACTTTGTTCCAGGCGCGATGCCGTTATCTGGATCGCCTGCCACCTCGTCGTACACATAGCCACATACATTACATACATACTTCATAAGATTGTCCTCCTTCTATTGTTCATCCGAAAAATCAATTTGGAAAATGCTATCTGATATTTGATCTAGTTCTTATAATTAACATCCTGCTGATCAATTATTTGCATATACTGGTTCCATTCCTCAACATTTCCATCATCTGTACTCGCTGCTATTCTTTCATATATATCCTCGTTAAGAATATTCATCATATGAAACTGAACCAATTTATTAAGATAACCAATCAATCTATTCTTACTTGATCTTGATAGTACATAAGAATAGCTATAATTTGTTTTGTAAATGACTGCTGGAACACTGCGCTAGTATCCATACGTTCTGTATTTACCTTGTTTATTGAATAGATACATTCCGTATATGCAATCAGGATTATTCATTGCTAGAACTAAACGATAAACATTTCGAAGAATATTTGCTATATTCTCATAATCCTTCTTTTTATATTTTCCTCCCATTGGATTTTTCAAAAATGAGTACAAAATAGAATTCTTTTTAGTTCGTGATTATATATTATTTATCTGCGTCTTTAGTACTAATCATTATGGCGAGCAAAAATAACTTCAAATTTTCCCGCATTCAGAAGTTTATAGCTTTGAAGTAGATAGTACCATACATAGGACATTACTAATCCGAGAATTACAATAATATACCAATACTTCTCCACACTAAAACCATTAATTCCAACAATTCCCAAAAGAACAGTGTGAAGCGCAACGAAAAAAGAATTAACATTATTGCGTCGCTCACTTACTTTATCTGCCATCTCTACATATAGTTTATATTGTTCAAGAATAGCATTAGAAGCATCATTTATTTTCAAATTTTATAGTTCCATTTTCTTTTTCCCACCATAATACGATTTGCCTGTAGCAGTAAATAATCGTTACTAAGAACCGATATTTTCTCGTTCTATATATAGCTATATATAGTAGCATTCGAAAACTCATAATAGTTTTAAATCAGCTAGCAAGCGTTTCTTAAAAACTAATTCTATAAACATATACATCATTCCAGTTAACAACGCCCTTTGTCTTTGAAACCAGTTTGAACGGAGTATTGTTCCTTATCCATTCATCATAAACAGGGTTTAAATATACAAAAGTAGCTGCCCTGGGATGGTTCTTTATATCATCGACAATGTTCTCCAAGAGTTCCTTGAATACTTCTTCCGGAACAGGGTTGAAAGCATAAAAGTAATTATATGCAGAATAATCCTTAAACTCTGAGGCATTAGCACAAAATGCATGGCATCTGTCTGTTGTTCCCAGTTTTCTGAAATTATCGTTTGCTATATCGACCATTTCTTGTGAGAGGTCATAGCCATCAACCTTCTTAAATGGGAATCGTGACATCATGTACATGGCAGCCCCTTTTCCGCATCCAATATCTATAACCGAGTCATTGGCAGTAATGTTCAAGTGTTTAAAAGCTCTTTTTATAATGCCCGAAGATGGCTGGTATTTATTGCCAAGTTTTTCTTCAAAACCCAGCTCTTCCTGGGTCTTCCAGGAGGCAAAATCAGCTCCCTTATACACCACTTTGTCCCTTATACCAGCACACTTCTGCCATAAAGTAGTTATAACTTTATAAAAAATCATTTAAATTCCCTCATCTTATTTAAAGTAATAATATTCAAATCTTACATCATGTCCTCCTGTGCTTAACTCCACCGCAGAAAAACCTGTATCAGCCTTAAAAATCTTCGCCTCAACTCCATCAATGTAGCATTTCCACTTAGGACTATATGGTATGGACATAAATAATATTCCCGGAAAATCAGTGGATATTGTTCCCGTCAACTTCTTGCCATCGAATTTCATATTCTGAAGTGTATTCTCCTGCAGCTTATGATAATCATTTGGCAACGACTTAAGATTAAACCTTTCCACCGTTATCTCAGAGAAACTGTACCTTCCGGATTCATTAAACTTAACAGGAACTAAGCCATCTTTAACATATATATCCGGAATCTTAACATATACATTTCCATCCTGATTTGCATCTATATATGTGCCCTGAAGTCGCACGAGCTTATCCGCTATACTTATGTCATGGGTTCCACTAAGGCTTATAAAATCGTGTATGCAGAGATAGTACTCACTATCCGCATCCGCATCTTGCCCAACATCGACCAATATGTTGCTCTGATCTGTTACCGAAATGGCACCATCCTCAACAATAATGTTATCATATGATACTTTTATTGGCACTTGCTCAATAAGCTCTGAAACCTCATTCTTATCATATGGTGCAACATTTTCTGCCACGCCATCTAGTATTACCGTTTTGCCAAGTAAGGCATTTTTTTCCAGCAAAGTATAGTCAGCTGACCTGGTTGCTGGAATATAGCTATCAAACAGAACACCCATGGGCAAGCAATAATCGTTGGATAGGATTTCTGAATGGTCTCCATCAGTATATTTTTTTATAGATAGAAGCATCTCCATATTGGCTCTACCATCAAGTTTCTGCAAAATAAAAGAACTCTTAACAGAAGAAGATACCCCATATTCAGTCAAAAAATCATGATATGATGGTTCTATCATAGAAAGATAAACAGTAGTACTGTTTGTATCTGTGAAAAAAGATGCCCCAAGAGAAGTTTCCCCAATATCTAGTCTGGCAAAATCATTCTCATCACCACTTCCTAGTTGGTATGCCGCTTTCCCGTAATTACTATAATTGATTCGATCTGAAACTTCAGAAAAAGAGAGGAACATGCTGGTCCATTCCATTCCCCCAACTGTTTTATTAGCGCTGTAAGCAATTGATACTATAGCAATTGATAACATGCATATTACTGAATAAAACTTTACATGGGCTACATGGTTCTTAATAAAAACGTCTCCCAGTTTTAATACAACAACAAATGCAACAGATATGACCGCATATATAATGCAACGAATTTTAAGGTACTGTGGCCAATCAGTGTTTGAGTTATAATGCGCAAAAGATACTGCAAGAATAAAGCAAATAGCAGATATACAATGGATTATGTTTATCCTTTCTATTTCCTGTAATCCATGGCATACAATAATGCCAAGCACGAAATAAACCATAAAAATGTAACGGTCCACTGAATATGAAAAGCCATTTGTAATAGATCCAGTAGCCCTGTTAAAATACGCTGCAATTGTCAAAGCTGTCGCAATCTTAAGTGAAAGATTTCCTTTCTCAGTAAACAAAACTATTACACATATAACACCAACAATACATATGCCAAGTCCAATCCCCCAGATTCCAATTCCAAGGCTGGAGATTCTTGCTAGTAATGCTTTTCCACTGAAAAGCGAAACAAAGGACTGTATCCCGATATTAGAGGACTCTGCTCTGGATGAGGCGAAATACAGTTTCAACTCCGGAATGAATATAAAAGCAGACAGAATAATTCCTATAAAGAAATATAATGCCAGATAAACGCAGGTCTTTATTTTATTTATAATGCTGATTTCTTTTATCACGAAAAGCTTATATAAAATGTAAAAGCCCGAGAACAGCATCTCCATGTAAATGAAATAGAAGCCAGTAAGAGAATGCAGGAAAATTGCGGCTATGCCAAGTATAATGAACGTCCTGTCACGTTTATCCTTATGATCAGTCATCACATTAAAGACTGAGTCTATGCCTATGATGATAAACGGCAAATACATTGTCACGTTAAAGAAATCCGGAAACATAATGCCATAAGCATAGGTATAGCAATTAAATACAAAGAAAAAAGAGGATGCTATAGCAGGATCCTCACAATAATTCTTTCTTCTCAAATAGATATAATATCCAATACCACCTGTGAACATTTTAAAGATACACATTAAGGTGTATCCAAATGCTGCATATTTTGCAGGGGTTATCACTGCAAAGGGAATCAAAAACAGATCCAATATGCCATACCCATCAAGCTCTGTGAAGATGCCCCCTCCCATTCCAACAGAAAAATCATAAATGGGAATAGTGTGATTGGTTATTATATTCTTCAGTAGACTTCTGTAGTATTTCCCGGCATATACGAATACAGGAAGATTCTGATTAAAGCCATCATCTTTTTGGACAAATGATTTATGTCCAAGAATAAATGGCAAGAAGCATAAAAAGCACATAAAACCAAAGCATAAGATATACTTCAGTAGAAAAGAAGCTCTTTTGTCATTTTTAAATTTCTGCTGAACTTTACTAAACATGTGCTATTCAACCAACTTCCTTATTTCATCAGCATCATTACCGGCAACTATACAGTATCCAAACCTGGTAGAGCTATCTACAACGTTTCGGTCTGTAATGTCCTCAACACTACTCTCAATCAGTAGGTCTTTATGATTTTCTTTAATGGTCTCAAGTCGTTCAAGGTCCGCTTTGTTTAAAACAAATTTAATCCCAGCTGACATATGATGACTTTTGGGTGTCAGATCAGGCTCTTTTCCCAATGCCACATCTATGACAGCTTTAACAAAATCTATTCCTGTGGAGAGCTCCACCAATGAGGATCCTATACAGTCTCCTCCCATTCTTCCGCCTATCTCGACTATATATATGCTTCCATCGTCGCGAATCATTATCTCAGAATGTGAAGCGCCATTAGCTATTTCCAACACATCAAGTGCTTTGTAAACAACATCCTTAACCTTGCTAACTTCACTGATGCTTAGGCCTGCAGGCTCAAGATGTCCCGTCTCAATAAAATTAGGAGCTCCTGTAGTAAACTTCTCAGTCACAGCTAGTAATGTATGCTTCCCCTGATACGAGATACACTCAACGCTGTATTCTTTTCCTTCTATAAACTCTTCTACGATAGCTCTTTTTTCAAAGCTTACATCCCTTGCAGAGCCAATCGCAGCCATAAGACCGGAATTGTTTTTTAGCTTTGAAACCCCTCTGCTGCCGGATCTATCTGTAGGTTTTACAATTATCGGATACTCCAATCCCAGTGGCTCAGGCAAATTATCATCATCCACAAGCACAAAACCGGGGCAATTCAGTCCTCCATCTCTAAGAGCCTGTCGCATCCTATACTTATTAGTTGATATCTCGGTACAATGGAGTGTGTTTCCAGATAATCCCATATTGACAGCAACGTAGTTTACAGCAAGCATCGCAAGGTCAGATGCAATGCTGCAGATTCCATCGATACCAATCTCTTTGCACTTTTCAAGGATTTCTTCTTTCTCAGTTATACTTATTGGATAAAAGAAATCCGCAGTGGTTTCACCGATATCTCCTGCCTTCCAGGCAAATACATGGGTTTCAAGCCCCATCTCTTTTGCCTTCAAAATAAGAGGATTTTGAAGATATGAAGCTCCAATTATAGCTATTTTCTTCATCAGTTCTCCTCACTTTCATGAACATGCTCGTTTAGAATCTCACCAATAACATAAATTGGTCTATTCTTACTTTCAGCAAAAATATTGCCAATATATATTCCGACTATTCCAAGTGCGCCCAAGACAAGTCCCCCAACAAGGTATATTGAGGCAACAATTGATGGCCATCCAAGGGTTAAGTCGTTAACTATAATACGTCGTAAAAGCAGATAAATAATATATAATCCGGCAATTGTGGCTATGCAAAATCCTGCTTTTACTGATAATAGCAGTGGTTTGTTTGATTGTTCGGTTATTATATTGATAGCAAGATCAACTTTCTTCCTGAATGTATACGAAGACTCTCCGGCGAAACGCTCATCGCCCTCTATCTCTATGGTAATATCCTTGTAACCAAGCCACATGAGGAACATTATATAATCTCTGTTCTGTTCTCTCATCTTAAGGAAAGAGTCAACCACCTTTCTCTTTGCGATACTATAATTGCCCACCTCAAAGTCATATTTCATATCAGAAAAATGGTTATATACCGCATAAAATGCTTTTGAAAGGGCCTTCACTAAGAAAGAATCTTTTCTCCCCTTTCTCTTTGAATACACAATGTCATAGCCTTCTTCAATCTTTTCAATAAAAAGTGGGATGTATTCCGGCCTGTCCTGAAGATCACAGTCCATAACAACTACAAGATCACCTACAGATTTTTCCAGTCCTGCAGTTATAGCCCTCATCTGTCCAAAATTTCTGGAAAGGTGTATGCCTTCTACTCGCCTGTCCATGCTGCAGATTTTCTCTATTTCCACCCAGGAGCCTTGTGGACAGCAATCATCAACAAGGATTATTTCGAAACTTCTGCCTGTCTGTTCAAGGGTAGAAACCAGCCTCTTATAAAGCTCCGGAACAGCCTCTCTACAGCCATAAACAGGTATTACCACAGATATATCCATAAAGTTATCTCACTTCCTGCTTTAACTTAATCCTGCTTCACAAAACATGCCAATAATTCAACAATCAGCCAAATTACTAATTTAAATTTATCACAGTCAGATTATACCACAAAAAACAGCGCACATATGCGTTAAACAGTAATAGAACAGTTACTTAGCGTTTACGAATGACACAAATAGACGCAGCCTAAGCTGCGTCCTGATTCTGATAAACAATCATGCCCGTCACAGTGATTACTGTAATGCCTAAACTCATAAAGCTTATGTCAGAAAAGAAAGCATTTCAATGATAACAATTGTATCATACACATTCATAATCTTGGCGTCTTACCCAACACCCGCTTCATCAACATGATCACTCTGCCAGTATTTCTTTTGCCGAGGATCAAGAGAAGGTAGTAATAGATATAGAAATATCGGGCGCAAGCAAAACCCAGCTCTTTCAGGCCTTTTGAGTATCTTTTGTATTCCTTAATGCCGTCGTCTCTGTGCTCAAGAAGGAAGCCGTAGGAATACTTGGAATAGCTCTCGATGATGCGTCCGCTGCAATTCACTCCGAGCATCTTGTCCAGCTCTTTGCTCATGAAGATTACTTGTTTCATGAAGTTCAAGCTGCCTTCAACGGTGTTCTTGCCTGAGGTGTAGAGGCCTTTTTCGCTTTCGCTTTTTCCGAAGAACGGAGTTCCACCTTCAAGCTGCTGAGTTATTGGTATGTCGAAGTATGCCGATTTTTCTTTTAAGCAGATGGTCGCCTGAATATACAGCTGGTAGAGTAGAGTTCCATCGAAGGTGTCGCAGTCATAGTCTTTGAAGGATTCTCTTCTGAAGGTAAGCCGGAAATGAAGAGGCTACGGCGGAAGAGTTCTACGTAGGAGTCTTCGCCGGGGTCAAAAGTGATATGTTCTTTTGCATAGCGGTATCTTCAACGCTGCCATCTTTATGGATAGTGCGATAGCGGCGGAGAATGTAACCGGGAGTCTCTTTCTTGAGGAGGTCTATGTACTCGTCGAGAGAACCGGGAACGTACATGTCGTCGCCCATGTACATTACGTATTCGCCGGTGGCTCTTTTAGGGAGGGTGCGAAGGTTTTTGTCATAGCCACAATTCTCTTCATTTTCATGATAATGGATGGCGTAGCCGTTTGGATTGTGGTTGTTCTTGAAATCCTCGACAGTTTCCCTGACTTCAAGGCGTTTGGGGGCCTTGTCCTCCTGAATTATGATTTCGATTTCGTTGGCGTATTTAGTTGAATCTATTGACTCCAGCAACCGTCTGAGGTCTTCGGGGCGGTTGTAGGAGGGAATGCATATACTGAGGTACAATGTTTTCTTACTCCTGATGAATAAAGTAATGCGGCGTGGAATATCCACGCCGCATCCACAGTTGTAATTATATCATAAGTGGGAGGTTAATGCTGTTGGAGGTAGTTGTGCTTAGTTACGATTCACAGGGAATTGCCCCCGTGGATCCATTCCGTATCATGCGATAAAGAAAACTAATAAACCAATATGCACCAGTTAGCGACCTATAGGTTTGAATAAAGCTAGATTTCATACCGTACAACTATTATTCTGCAACATATAGCAATTGCGTAATATAATCACATCTTATCAAAACTAGACTTATGCCTTTCGCCAGTTTTTCTATCTGCTAAGCAGCTATAATAAATAAAACTAAAAGTGCAAGATTCACAACAACAATGTATGGATATCTCCTAGCAAACATAAACAACCAGTTATCTCGATATTCCCAATTTTCTGGTACGCCCGCACCTATATCCTTGTTTGTCAGCCTGCCCAAAATAAAAAATAGCATAAATGTCATGTTGAACATAATGATTCCAACTGTACAGACAACAGGCATAGCATTTTTCCAATCTACTTCATTCAAATTCGCAAACACATTAGCAAAAACACTTGCCCCTCCCAAAAAAACACCATCACAACTGCTGTAAAGATTCCCAAAATACCCACAATCTGCGCATAAATGTTATTGACATTTTTCCGAGCTTCATCAAGCTGCTCGTTATGCTGCTCCATGCGCCGATCCATATTTTTTTCGGCATCAGTAATCCGTCCTATTGTCTCTTGGCTTATGCTATAAAGTTCAGCCTTTCTCTCATTATTCTCTTTAATTCGAACGACTTCTAGATTAACATGATCGTACAACTTCCTGATTCCATTGTACGCATCATCATTATAGTCAAGTGCTCTTTTAATATAATCAATTCCTGTACATAGGCGATCTAACTGTGCCTCTTCCATCTTATATAATTCAACTGATATTGAGTAGTATGAATGCCTATAACCATCTTTGTAAATTGATTTTAGTTTTTTTACTAATTCGCGCCTTTTCTTTTCACCTATTTCTTCAGCACCCGATAATTCCTTTAACACTTCAATTATCGTAGCATCTTTATTTGAATCACTCAAAGTATCTTGAGTACTTCGTTGAACGACAGTTTTGTTTTTTCCAGTTTTTCCCGGGTATATCAAATCATTGGCATTAACCTTAGGCATCTATCACATACCTCGCAAAGCATAATCACGAATTAACTCTGGAAGAATCTCCCCTTCCGATGGCGTCTGATCCCATGGTCCACCTTGTTCATGAGAAATACTAACCAAATCCCATGGGTTCATCTTTCTGCACACCTCTATTACCCAATCCACTACTTTTTTTTCTTGGTTGGGGAAGATATTCTCAATTCCTGAATACAATAATACTATAGGTGTTGCCCCATAATTTTTATATTCCTGATATACATCTAGAACAACGGGGCCGTACTGCTTAGCAACGATCTTGTTTTGAAATGCCGGAATATTAAATTGTCGATAAAAATTCACTTGTATGAAGTATAGAATTTTCTGTAATTGCAAGTCTGAAATAGGATCATTTTCTGTAGTACACTTTGAAATAACATATTTGGCTATATCTTTTGCATCATGTATCATATGTATCCCCCTATATCAAAGTATCGCCCTACAAAAGTGATTAAACTATTGTCAATCATAGTATACCACATTTTTGCCAGCGCAAACATGTGTTTGCATTGGCGGAGATTAAGTTACCCTTTACATATCCCATCATTGTTGTCACTTTCAGCTTATCTAAGCATTAGCTTTAAATTAACCCCCCTCAACTTTTCGCCTCATTTCCAGATTTTTTCTAAATTTATTATCAAAATATAAATATTTTTCTTTTATCTTCAAGTCATCAAAAGTCGTTAACCCTGTATTCAGAAATACAGTAATCTTATCTATAATTTCGGGAGTGGCTATATTGGAATTAACTAGTTCCCCAATATAATCTATAGTGTAGAATCCACCTTCTATTTCAACTATTTCATTTATATGATAGTCCAAAGTATCATCCTGACACTCATCCACAAGATTCATCGGGATAACAATTCTTGGATACACAGCAGATTGAGACTCAAATATATAGGCCTTTACTAAGCCTTTGCCAAACAAAATTTCTCCATCTGCGTATAGCTCTCCCAATGCAATCCCACCACGACACATAATTGGTTCTTTATATCCAGTTAGTAAATATCCTTGAAGTCGTGAACAATATAATATCAATCCGTACAATGCGTTTTTAACATCCGAATTTATATAGATCACCACACTGTCAGACATGATCCTATAATGCAGTTCGTTTCTAGGAATTACAGCCTTCAACTCATAATTTTCATATTTGTATATACCAGTATGTTTATTGCTATAATCAATTCCTCTAAACAATTTTATAACATCATTCATGGACTCATTATTGACCAAATTCTTAAATCCTAATATATCAATAAATGCTACATAACATCTTTCGCTCTTAAACATGTCATTTCTCCATACAATGATGTTGGTGAGTGTAATCCAAGAATTCAACGTACACATTTTTAAGCTTGGCAGGTCATATAGCTCCCACTTTGCCAACATGGATGCTCAGCCGGTATTTCTTTTGCCAAATATCAAGATAATCCTGGCTACTCTTCCTCTTTAAAGTCGAAGTCATGGAACAAGAATCGCCTGCACAAAAGCAATATAGCGATGCCGACTATACTGATTAGTGCTTCCCATGTTTTCTAGTGGCCAACGACAAGAAATCTTGCCGTGACAAAAATGAGGACTTCAACTACGGTGTTCATAGAGTGCATTATGAGCATTCGTATAAACTCTATTATAACTATGGCGTTAAACGTGATCGCCAGTATGTCTTCCATAGTGATTTTCTTGAGGAGCCCGATAGTTTTTTAGGTTGTGCTCACCTTTAATGACGCGAAAACTGGATTGGATACTCTCAGATAAAACAATATGGCGCAGTGTGGGGAAAACCACACCGCGCCACAGGTATTATTGTAGCAAGTTATTGAGGAGGTGTAAAACGAGGATAAGTCTATTTTCTTGCATGTTTGTAATCTAGGCGTCTTATCGAGTATCCGCTTCGCCAATAAGGTTGCGCTGCCGGTATTTCTTTTGCCGAGCGCGCCACGACTAAGATGCAATGATACAGGATTGGTATTCTGGATAACTGATAATACTTACGCCATTTCGTTCTGAGGGATTTTGAAGGTAAAGCCTTTCACAATCACATCCTTTATATCGCAGAAGTACTTCGCATTCTGCCAGTATCCGCTGAGGTACTTATTATCCAGGTCATATACTTCATCGTGAATAGTGTTGTCCAGTATCTCAGAGTATACGGTGTCAGATTTGTCTCTTGGGCCGAAGAACTTGCGTCTCGCGCGGGACAGAGGATCGATCGATCCATGGACACATCTGCCAGTTTGTTGACAGTTCTTTTGTCGCACTTTCGGTAGTCCAGGTTGAAGACGTCGAATATCTTAAGGGCTTTTGTGTTATTCAGTTCTTTACTAGGATCTCGTCGTCGATGTATACGTCTTTGCCTAAAGGTTAGGGTTCAGGGAGAAGGCGTTCTGAGGCGGATGGATGACAAAGGCAGCGTTAATGCATTGGATGATTACTATTTTTTGGGGGCTGCTTGGGGTCCTATACATTTTCACTCTTACGTTACAAATTATAATCATATAGAATCAATACTATTCATTTATCTTAGCTGTTTCGGAAACATAGTTATTTTGTCTCATATAACCTAGCACATTTCTCACATAATACATTGCATTCTTGCATTTCGAAGACTCTCGGATTTCTGGTCACTCCCGCATATGGAATGCCTCTCTTTTTACAAATCTCGATAATTGCCAATCTATTTGATGCACTCATCCTATTCCCAAGAAAAACTTTTGTAATAGGGAAAAACTTCACATTATACTCTTTTGGGGCTTTATTTCTTCCCAACGGCAATAGCAATCTCCATTCGTTCTGATACACCCAATCGATACTTTTCCTTAATGCACCATGCATGTAAATATTCCATAAATCATCATCTGTAAGGTACTTATCTTTTGTGGCCACAATACTTGCAGTCACATCAGGGCGTGTCTTACAATATACCACAGGAAAAAGATTAGAATATACATCTTGATATACATTATCCTCGGGTAAGATGGTATATTCTACGCAAAATCCTTTATGCTGATCCGCATAAGCGCCTCCCCACATCAATTGAGAAAAAGGGGTTGTTGTAAAGCAAGAAATCCTGAATGTATCTTTTAGGTAATTACAAAATTCTTTATATTCTTCAGAAATGGCAGCTGATACAGCATGACCAAAATCACTTGCCCTCGTACAGTTGGCTAATATTCGGAAACGCAATATCTGATTTGACAAATTCTCAATTTCATTTTCCGGCGAAACAACAAACGCCTTTTCCATATTTCTTTCTAAATAAAAAGGCCATAACGCCTGTGTCAAAGCATTTCCTACCTCTTCATTAGTACAGTTTCTTTCAATATCTACTCCGCAGCGCCTACAGTATTCCATCACTCTCAGCTTCTCATATGTCTCATAATCCAGTGTAATATCCGAATCATAAACATCATCAAATTCTGTTGGTATTTGCATATAAACAGTATTATTTTTCAATGACATCTGACTATAATTTACAGTGCTACCATCATCTTTTTTATTACCCAAATTGGAATAATACTTATAAAGCTTCACAGGCATATTTAGCTTTGATCTAATTCCAAACTCATGAATGCCCTTTTCTTCAATATCCTTTAATGGCATCCAAGCTCCATTTACCATACAATTTTCCAATATTTGTTTATTTAAAATGTCTTTAACAAATTGATCCATAATTTCTTCATTTATAATACTCTCAAAACCGAAGATCATATTCTCCCTTCATACATTTGTTGTTAAATCCATTTTAATGAATAGATATTCCTAAGCGCGACCCAATTATCAAATCTTGTTTTTGAAAAATGTTAGAAATATAATCAAAAACGACACAATAATTCATCCAAGCTTATATTCATAGAAAAAAGGATTAAATCAATGAGTATTATTCAGATATATAAAACGCTTAATTTTGTTTGGCCCTTCCTTATTCTGCTCCAGTCACTCATTATAATTCTATCAACCAAATCAGATAGCATCTCATTTCATCCATTACAATCTTTTCTCACAAAAAGTTCTTCAGAAACTGTAAAAGGCAATCAACCAGCTCTTTATATAATGTTTTTCAATTCACTAGTGATGCTTTTATACCTTATTACCCATTTTAAATACTTTGTTTCTATAGGTATTCCGCTCGGAGGATTATTACTATATCTTTCATTTGCAGGGGATTTAAGCGATATTATTCTCAACAAAGAAGAATCTGAGCAAACATTCCTAAGCGCCCTCGAATTCAAACAATTAATTCACATTTCTATCCTTAGTACCATCATAAATTTTATAGCTTCAAGTGACATTATAATGGATATTAAAGCTTGTTCTGAATGGTTTGCTTTGGTAGAAATAGTGTTCGTAATTATGTTTTTATATCTATTACTGTATTATATAGGAGTTAGCATATACTTAATACTAGGGCATATATCTTGGGATCCCAGCAATCATATTAAGGCGAAAATTGATTCAACAAAGGAGGAAAAACGTAATCTTATAACCAATATTGGACTTTTCGCTATAAACATCGATAAAAAAGTAGAATCATGGAGTACTATAAAAAAAGTAATAACATTTTTTCCCTTAGCTTTTGTTTTTACACTTGCAATACTTTTGAATTATATAAAACAACTCGCCAGAAACATTCTTTTACTATGGCTTATAATACTTAATATGTGGATTGCAAAAAGAAAAAATAGTTTATGCAAACACAATTTGCTGCCATTTTTATCTGCCGCTCGCCACCTAAGCATCATTTCTGTTTTATGTACAGCCTACGTTTATTTAAGCTTTACACTTGGAATAGACTCAATTATCACAAAAATAGTATATGGTTTTTCAACAATAATAATCATTCCAATAGCAATAAATAGGTTTTCATCTATCAACACAAAATCACAGTAACATACTTGATTCCAATTATTATGTAATTAGCATCACTTCTTTGTTAGATTTTTCTATATTCATCAGTGTTCGCTTCAGCAACATAATAATTCTATCGATAGTTCCTTTGCAAAACCTCACGAAAACTATAGCACACTCTCTGCCCACTCACCCACGCAGGCAAGGTACTCAATGAATAAATCGTATTCTTGATAAATACGGAATCATCTTCCTTTCGAAAGAAGGATTCGTTGGTGGCATTTTCTGTAATTATAGAATTGCCCTGTTGTTGAACGCAGAAGTATGTTTGGCTGTTACATACAAGTTTCTTATGTGGTCCTTCTGGAATTTGTTTTTTATAAAAAATCATATTTTACCATCATGCACGCGATTTATTCATCACCGACCTTCACTACGTCGAAAAGCGCCAGTTCAAAACCATCGCATGGTTATGAACCAGCGCTCAATAGTCATAATATTTTATCAGAGCCCATTAGATCGTCTCATGATTTATCCAATTTTTTTCAACAAATCTCTCCCCAATTTTGTTATACGATATGAGGAGGAACTTTGCACCTTTTTAACATTTCCTAGTCTAACTTTACCGACATCGCCATTTTTCTTCTTTTCTTCTTTGACACGCTTATCTATGTATTCTACAAGAATATCAATGTTCTCTTCTCTTTGATTATCATTATTGCTAAGTAACAAGCCATTTCTCACTAGCTTGGCCTTAATCATATTTAATTGCTCTACAGTTATTCCACGTTTCTCGCAAACCGTTTCCCAATTCTCATCATATTCCCTACTATATATTTTAAGCACATCTATATCAAGCAATGTTAATTGATTCATGGTTTCCATAAACATCAGCATAATACCGTCCGTTGTATCATCTTCCATCATGTTTATAAAACCATTGGTGTGATAATTTACTTTCTCTGTCTGTTTTTCTTCAATTATATTATCCATGAACCACTCAACATATAATCCACGATATTTTTCTTGAACCTCCTCAGAAAGAACACTGAATCTGCTTTCTAATTCGTCAACCCTCCCCATCAGCGTTTTCACCATAGCGGTTATATTTCTTTCAAACCGTTTCTCTTGATACCTTAACACAACTCCATTTATTCTTGGTGCAATAGCGGTGAACAAAGCCCCTATTGTTTGTGCCACTCCTTCACTTACCACAATCTCGCCAAATTCAGCCACGACTTCTTTGGCAGATTCACTTCCTAATAGAATCTGCCCACTTTCATCGTAAACCGAGATTAAAAAATCTTTAATCTTTCCATCAGACATATACTCCCCCTCATGAAATATAAATATCTACAAACGCAGCAGAATTACTCCTGAACTTTACTCTTTTCTTTCTTTATCGAGTCATAATACTCAATAACATTCACAAACGGAATTGAAATCTTTCCTGTGTTGTACATTGTTGCACTGATAGCTTCAAGTTTTCCTCTTGCTATGCCGATAAGCGCCGCTACACCATTTATAGCCACGAGTCTCTTGAACTCTTCCTCTTCAATATCTGGATCTGGTTCAAATGCTCCTTCTAGATCCAGTTTAATATCTGTCTCCCCGGAGTTTTCTTTTTCTATCTTGATTTTTATTGATATAACTACCGAGTAAAAGTATCCGGTTTCAACAGATTCCTTTTTGGGTTTATGAACTGTCAGTCCAAAGGCCTTCTTTGCGTCACAATCCAAATCAACCAGACTATTGTTAACATCTAATCTGACAACAGATGTTCCTATTAGAGTTATGCCATTTGCCACACAATTAAACATCATATTAAGCTATAGCTCCTTCCTTTCGATTTTTCATCTTAGTTGCCCAATCCAAGCTCTTTTTACTTGGGACATAATTGTTTTGGGAATGTGATTGTATCAACACAAAATTCTCTCTGGTAATCTTATGGTTGATACTCGGATAAAACTCTAAACCAATCTTTGCACAAATATCATTCAGTGTTTTAACCGTGAAATTGTATTCTCTGCTCTCCCACTTAGAGACCATTCCTTGCGTAACCCCCATGAAATCGGCAAATTCTTTCTGTGTCATCCCCATCTCAATTCTTCTACGTTCAATCTTGGATGAGATTTGAGCCAACTCTAATATGCTCTTTAATTCAGAATCAGATAAGCCTTCTCGCAACCAATCATTTCTCTTAGCATTTTTAATTTTCTCTTTAATTCCCATATTTTCCTCTTTCCCTGTTTCACTCTGTTTAGTCGCTATTCAGCCACCTTAACCTCTTCTTTGCTCTATCAATTGCAAGTTTATAGTCAGAAGAATTGTTCTCCAGAAACGCCGTCAAAAGAACAACCTCTTTATCATCAGTAATTGTATATAATACTCTAACATTCTTCTTAGCCTCAGGGTGACGGATACTGTATAAATCATCTTCACCGGTTATCTTTTCAAAGCTTTCTAAATCTATTGCATTTTCTTTTTCATCTTGAAGTACTGTCAAGTCTCCAATCAACTTTTGCTGATATCTCTTCCATGGTGGTTCCTTAGGCCATACTTCATCAACTGCCTTTTTGAACTCTTTTCTGACATTAGATATCAGATAGATATCACTAAGCCCATCAATACCAAAGCTTTCCAGTTCCAATCATAATTCCTCCTTTCTCACCATAGGTGTACTTCTATAATATTACTTATAGGTAATATTTTCAATCTAAATAATTGTGCACTGCGTCTGTCCCTCCGCTCTTCTTAACAAAAAAACGAACGCAACACAAACTTTCACGTTCGCATCGCGTTCGTTTCGATATCCAATATACTAACTTCTTAGCTCATGGCTCCTAAGCCATTCTCGACCCTTACACTTCCTTGACCCACAGTCCATGCAGGTTGCAGTACTCATACACTGCAACGGCCCTTTCTCCGGCAGGAAGCACAAATTCTGCAACGGGCTTCTCGTCAGGCTTTAAGTACTTGATCTGAGCGCCGGTGGTTGTCTCCAAAGCAATAAACTGGATGTAGTGATTCTCCAGCATGGGGTGCTCTACTTCGCCGACCTGAACCTTAACAATGCTTCCATCCACTGTTACTGCAGGCACGTGCTTTTCAACTGCACCGTCCACCGCGCCGGGCACAAGCTCCTTCATGGGCTGGCCGCAGCACACAAAGATTGAGGCGCATTCAAACTTGAAACGACAAACTTGGTTTTATCTCTTTTTTCTTTTCCTGAAAATGATATGATTTGAATCATAAAATTGTTAATCCTATAGTATTATGTCTAAACTAATATACGGCATGACATCACAGCCAATGTAGCAATAAACACACTTCCTGCAATAGTCCTCTCATATCGCAGTTGTACTCCCATGTTGATGGAATCTATTCTTTTCTCAATATAGTTGCTACCATAGAGAGTTCATACCTGCAATGGTCGGATATATGGTATTGCCCTTATTTACAACTGCTTCTCTGTTTTTCACAAGTAGCTGCTTTCCAAATCTATTTATTGATATATACTTTTTTACAGCATCCCCTCCCTCAGCTTTCATGATGAGAGTAAGAGGATTCTCCATTTTATCAACGGGGTGTTTTTTAATATTCCTGTATTGTAGCTGAACTCATCATCATTTTGTTAATTTCTTTATTACCTTCAATGAACGCATCAATAGCAGCACGTATATCATTATCTATTCTACCCATTTGCTCAATCCCTCCTTAATTAGTCCACCGCTTGCATTGACGCCTTATACTTATGTCTTAGCTTGTTTAATGAATTATCTGCATACCCAACTTTATGGTCATTCTGCAATCTTCCAAGGACAATACCCGGATCTGTACCAATCTCATTTGCAAAACGCTTTATTGAAGCTGCATCAAAGCGTCGTTTCTTGATAAAGTTCTTATAATCGTCCGGATCAATAAGCTTGTTCTGGGCATATAAATCCGCTTTATCTTCTATATCACCATTTTCTTTATCAAATGAGATACCAAAATCTCCATTCATAACATGTCCTATTTCGTGAAACAGGGTAAACCAAAAAGTATCAGCATATGATCGTCTGTCATTCACCATAAGCATGATATTTTTCCCTACTTTTTTGGTGGCTCCATTAGTGTTAGATCCCGGAATATTGGGCAACGCCACGAGAACGACTCCCGCTTCGTTAAAAGCTCTTTTTATGTTGACATAAAACGTCTTATGATTAGTTGTTTGAGTAAGAGCATAATCAACGGCACGTTCAAATTTCTTTTTATCATACTTTGGAGCATCAGTTCTCAATGCAATATTTGTTGCTATTTGAACCATTGCATTGGCCTTCACTATTCCGGCCTCAGATATTTTGGAATTACTCCTAAAGTTTGCTGCCATATCCTTTTTCTCAAGCGTTCTAAGCGTTGACACTCCAAGAAACTCTCTCGTTTCTATAGTCTGTGCATTCTTATCCCTAGGATAATTCTTGAGCCCATAATTAGTCCTAAAATATTTATAATCAAGTAACTCGAAAACCTTCTTTTCTTTTTCAAGCTCTTTGTCTGATTCAAATTCTGCTATCAGAGCGTCATAGGTCTTTTGAAGATTAAGCCAATAGCCTATAGTTGTTCCTGTGAGCCTTGATAACTTCATGGCAATATCATTAGATAGTCTTTGCTCTCCTCTAATCAAAATGCTAAGATTCTTAGGAGTTGTATCTAATCTTTTAGCAAAATCTTCTTGCGTAAGTCCGCTGTTCTCAACAAGTTCTTTAATAAAGTATCCCGGATGAAATGCAACTTTATCTTTATATTCTACATAATTACTCATAATGCTTACTCACTTCCTTAATCTCAACTATTTCAACAATTCCCGCAATCTCATCTATATTACATGGATCAAATGGTTCCTTATTCTCATCAAGCGGTCTTAGTATTATTCTCCAAGGCTCTATTTTAGTTTTTACATCAATTGCAAAATATCCATCGTACTTTTTATTGCCTTTATCGTGCAAATCATGAAATCTAAACTGTTTCTGAACAATAATATCCTTTATTACCTCAGCAGAAACAAGTGAAGCAATCCTGGCATGTAAGCTCAGAGCCAGCCCCTTGTTTCCACCAAATAGTTTTTGTGCTTCTTTTAAACTCGTGCATTGGCTCTCGACTTTTGAGTCCTTATATATTATTTCCACATAGCTTCCTCCTTTCAAATTACCCATCGGGTAATTTTATTATATCATTTCTTACTTTGTTTTCAATACCAGTTATGTTTATACCAATGGCTGCATTACAATCTCCTACTAAAACAAATATGCACCGCAGACGCATATTTGTTAATAAAACGTCTACAGTGCATATTTCGCGTTGCATCCCATATTCATAGCTAATATCACACCTTCACCCAGTTCTCGCAGGGTGTATGCTCTAATCCATATGAATTGCCCCATTTCCCCGGGCATACTACTATTTTATCTTCATTCTGTCCAAGCCAGGCCCCCCACCAGCTGAAGCTGCTGTTGGCAACGATGTTGTGTTTGCACTGAGTCATGAGGTACATGTCGTAGTGGGAGCGATCGCCGCTGAAGGAGTCCACGACAACGAAGTCATCGCCTGGGTATTGCTGACGGGCGTAATCCGGGTCGTCGGAGAAGACGAAAAAGCGAGGATTTTCCACGTGTTCTCTGATGTAATCTATGGACTTTCTGTAATAATCTTCATTACAAATGTTTTCATATACAGCGTTTCCAACGTAGTCGCCGCGCCTTAGGTGTATAGATACCGAGTTGGAGTTTTCTATTTGGCCCAGTACCGATTCGATTTCATTTCTAGGAATATTAAATGTGAAGTTCTGTATGATCACATCCCTTATATCATCAAAGTATTTCTCACTCTGCCAGCAGCCTTTGAGATACATGTTATCGAAATCAAAAATCTCAGGATGATAGGCGTTGTCCAGAACCTCTTTGTAGAGGGTATCTTTATAATCTCTGGCTCCAAACAGCTTTCTCCTAATCCTGGAAATCGGATTCATGGAAACATCAGCCAGTTTTTTTAATGTCCGCTTATCGCATTGCTTATAGTGCAGATCAAATACATCAAATATCTTTAAGGCTTTAGTATTATTAAGTTTGCTTACCAGGATCTCGTCGTCGATGCAGACGTCCTTACCTAAAGATTTAAGCTTAAGGTAAAGGGCATACTGGAACATCTGATTGCCGAGACCGCCGTTGATTCCTACAACTAACATGCATTCATCCTTGTATTTCTTTTATTATGGCATCCACATTTCTCTCGATGCAGACGCTGTCTTGTCTTTCTATGGTTTCTCTGCAGCCACCGGTGTCATAGGTTATGACTCTGGTGCCGCAGGCTTCTGCCTCCATGTTTACGGAAGGGAAGGTGTCCTCGTAGGTTGGGTTCACAAAGACATCTGCTGCAGAGTAGATTTCTGCCAG
>JAEEGF012162597.1_pt1 | contig 47639 bp, 40 predicted proteins | sample 9134171 | NCBI WGS metagenome assembly JAEEGF01 (sample SAMN16246542, study PRJNA631951) | gut metagenome | biome: gut microbiome; feature: rumen; material: AP-attached | host: Bos | place: Iran: Karaj | collected 2018-10
ATAAGGGAGCATAGCGGGCTATGTGACCGCAGAAACTAACAGTTTGCACCGAAAGAAAACAAAAAGATGACATAATGATATTCGTATAATTGACTAATTTAACTTGTGGGAATTTTTAGAACCCACCTTAAACAACGATGAAAAGGAAAACTATATTTATGATGGCGCTGGGTGTTGCTGCAGGAGTGCTGACGACATCCGCCCAGCAAGTGGTGAATGATAACAATACGCCGCTGCACTTGATGAAACCAGCCTACAAGGTAGGTTATGGCATACCTGCCGTGGAGAGCGTAAAGCAGACAATGGACCGTGTGCTGAACTATATTGACGCAGAGACGCCTGCTGTGTTGGTGGATAAAGAGACCGGCAAGGAGGTACAACTGAAGAATGCCAATGCCGGCACACAGTTGAAACAGGGAGGCTTCAGATTGACGAGTTATGAGTGGGGCGTGACCTACTCTGGTGTATTGGCTGCCTATGAGGCTACGGGCGACGCGGCCTATCGTGACTATGTGGTGAAGCGTCATAAGCTCTTGTCAGACATAGCACCGCGCTTTAGCAAGATATATAAGGAGAAGAAAAATATAGACACCAATATCAGGCGCGTCATAGACCCTCATGCCCTTGACGATGCGGGGGCAGTGTGCTGCTCTATGATAAAGGCAGAACTGTCTGGGGTAAGTGCTAAGGGTGCGCTCCGTCCGCTGATAGACAACTATACAGACTATATTATAAATAAGGAGTACCGACTGTCTGACGGCACCTTCGCACGTCTGCGCCCGCAGAAGAACACTGTATGGCTTGATGATATGTTCATGGGTGTCCCTACTGTGGCTTACATGGGAAAATATACGGGTGACAAGCGTTACTATGACGAGGCAGCCCGACAGGTGATGCAGTTTGCCAGCCGTATGTGGGTAGAGGAGCAAGGACTCTTCCGCCACGGATGGGTGGAGGATATGAATCCGCATCCTGCCTACTTCTGGGGCCGCGCCAACGGCTGGGCTATACTGACAATGTGTGAGGTGCTCGACGTGCTGCCAGAGGACCACCCGCAGCGAGGCGCTATCCTTGACTTGCTGAGAAAGCATGCCACAGGTCTTGCCAGGTATCAGCACCAGGACGGCTTCTGGCATCAGTTGCTTGACCGTAACGATACCTACCTTGAGACCTCTGCCACGGCTATATATACATACTGCCTTGCACACGCCATAAACAAGGGATGGCTTGACGCCAAGGCCTTCGGACCAGTGGCACTGCTTGCATGGCATGCCGTTGAGTCACAGGTTAACGAGAAAGGACAGGTGGAGAATGTGTGTGTAGGTACAGGCATGGGCTTTGACGCTGCCTTCTATGCCTACAGACCGGTGCATGTGATGGCTGCCCACGGCTATGGCCCTGTCATCTGGGCTGGTGCAGAGATTATACGCCTGTTACGTCAGCAACATCCTAAGTCTAACGACTCCGCAGTGCATTTCTATGACCAGGAGGTGCCAACAGATCAGCCTATATTCAATTATGACGGCAAGATAAGGTTCTAAGCATTTTCGTAATTATACTAACTGACAATAGATATGAGAAGGATTGTATTCTTCAGCCTCGCTATGCTTTGCTGTGCGTCGCTGTGGGCGCAGATGGGACAACGCTTCCCGTCGGAGCGTAAAGTGATAAAGGATCCCAAGACAGGGGTGGAGTTGGTGTTTCTGACAAGTAAGAGTGGCACAGGCGATTCTAAGATATACCAGACGCATAATCAGTGGACGTCTGACGGCAAGTGGGTAATCTTCCGTTCAGACCGTGTGAAAGGTGAGGCAATGGCAGTGAACGAGGAGACTGGAGATATTGTTCAGGTGACGGAAGGCGGCTTCACTGGTATGCTCTGCGTAGCACGCAAGTCTATGAACCTCTACCACATGCGTGAGGCAAAGGACAAGAGCGGCAAGCGCACAGGCATGGAGGTCGTGGAGGTAAACCTTGAACGCCTCTTCGCAGACTCTGAGGCTGGCAAGCTGAAGAAAAAGTCTGCCTATGAGCGCATTTGCGGTGTGATACCTGCAGAGATGTGCAGCGAGGGCGATATGGCTCTTGACGGCAGCGAGGAGTTTGTGTATTTCCGTCTTGACAAGGAGTTTGCAAGGAAATACCCTATTGCGGAGCAGATAGCCCCGGACTTCGGTCCGCGCCATATGGGTGCGGGTCCCGGCGGTATAGGCAAGATGGATTTGCAGACGGGCAAGTCTGAGCCGGTAGTGTCTGTGCATTTCAAGGTGGGACACATACAGGGTAACCCATGGCATCCGGGAGAGTGCATCTTCTGTTGGGAGACGGGTGGCAAGGCTCCGCAGCGCACATGGATGGTGAATGCTGACGGCACCGGACTTCGTCCTATATACCGTGAGACGGAGCATGACTGGGTTACCCATGAGGCGGTAATCAGCGAGGACGAACTTGTTATCGCCTTAGTGGGACATCGTCCTATAGATAACGGCAACAAGAAAAACATTGACGGACTGGAGAACTTCGCCCTGTCAAACGACTGGGGACCGGCGGGCACGAAGGAGTACCCTACAGGTATGGCGGTGGTTAATATGCGCACACGCGAGTTTACTATGGAGGGACAGGTTGATGGAGACAACTTCTGGCACGTGGCAGGTTCGCAGGACGGTAACTGGCTGGCAGGTGACGACTTCGCCCGTGAGCTGTGGCTTGTAGATCGCCACACCAAGGAGCGCATACTGCTGACTGCCGGACATAAGACAACGGCGCGTGACCATGTGCATCCTACGTTCAAACCGGATGGCACAGAGATAGAGATACAGTCGGCCATGCTCTCTGAGGACGGCAGGTCAATGAATATCTGTGTTGTGAGGCTGCCACAATATCTCATTGACAGGTATAAGAAATAATCTGTCTGTGGACAGATTATATAGTGTCTTTTCTGATATGGAAAAAGACTGCAAAATGACAAGAAGAAAGTAAACGGGTTTATTTCGCAGCATTTTGTTATTTTGTAATCTTCGGCTGCGAAAGATAAAATAGAAGCCGCGGAGCATGAAAATGCCCTGTGGCTTCTTCTTTTTTGTGCTTTTTTACGCATCCGAAGAGTGAAGTGATAGCTTTTACGTTGTCATTCGATAGCTTTTACACTGTGAAAGCATAGCTTTTATAAGGTGAAATGATAGCTTTTATGCTGTCATTTGATAGCTTTTATGGGTCATGTTGTGATGTATGAATGTTGGCTAAGATTGCAAGCTGTTGAATAACAGGCTTTTCTGGAAATTTGAAAAATTCGCGTATTTCGGAAGAGAATTGAAGTTCGTGAGTAATATCGCAAGGAAATGAGGGTTGCGAAAATCAAAGTGTTACGAAAAAGTGAGAAAAAGTGACGATGTGATATCCGATGTTCAAAGAAAAGTTTGGCAGATTGCGAAAAAATAAGTAATTTTGCGCTTCGTGGGGAATAGGGCCCTGCTGGAAATTCTTATAAAGTAGTCAAACTATAGATAATGGATGATTTTGAACTGATATTGCAGAATGGTATAAACTTTGGCAGGGGAGGCGAGCGCCCTAAGCAAGACGACAAAGTGAAGACCAAGGCAAAGAAAAAGAAGTATATCACCGGAGCACACGGTTCTGGCTCAGCAAGGCAGAAAGCCAAGTATCGTGAGCAACGTGCCAACAGACACAAGTGAACTTATTCAAGAAGCTTGACATATTCATGCTGCGGCAGTTCCTGATGCTGTTCGCCGGAACGTTCTTCATCAGCCTCTTTGTGCTGATGATGCAGTTCCTGTGGCGCTATGTGGATGAACTGATAGGCAAGGGACTCTCAATAGAAGTATTGGGACAGTTCTTCTGGTATATGGGCCTGATGATGGTACCCCAGGCATTGCCGTTGGCTATACTGCTGGCGTCGCTCATAACGATGGGTAACCTGGGCGAGAGCTCGGAGCTGACAGCCATAAAGGCGTCGGGAATATCGCTGCTCAAGAGCCTGCGCGGACTTATCATCTTCTCGTGCTTCATAGCAGGCTGCTCCTTTGTGTTCCAAAACAACATAGGACCGATGGCAAATATGCAGTTGCGTCAGCTGCTGCTGTCAATGAAGCAGAAGAGTCCGGAATTGGAGATACCTGAGGAGGTGTTCTACGGTGGAATACCTAACTGTAACCTCTATGTGCAGCATAAGGACCTGGAGACGGGTATGCTCTATGGTGTCATGATATACCGCATGACAGAGAGCTTTGAGGATGCAGCGATAATACTTGCGGACTCAGGACGTTTGCAGTCCACTGCCGACAAGATGCACCTGAAGCTGACGCTGTATAGCGGAGAGTGGTTTGAGAATATGCGCTCGCAAGAGATGGCGGGCAATGCCAATGTGCCTTACCGCAGGGAGTCGTTTATAAGTAAGGTGATACTGCTTGACTTTGATAATGGCTTCAACCTGGCGGAGGCGTCGGGCATAGCACAGATGGCGGCGGCGCAGAGTCTGCCGCAGCTCATAGAGCATATTGACTCTGTAAAGCACGTGGGTGACAGTCTGGGACATGTGATGGCGGCAGACATGAAACGCTCAGCCTTTGAGACTCCGAAAATGAGCAAGGGCGACTCTGTGAAGGCTGTGGCTATGGCTGACAAAGAGACAGCTATGCTTGACACCGTATATAACCGTCTGTCTCCGGAACAGCAGAGAAGCGTAATGCAGAGGGCTGCCAGCAGGGTGCAGATGGCAACCATGGATACGGAGTTCCGTGGCATGGTGGCAAATGACGTGGGCAGCAGGGAACGAGACTACAGACTGGAAGTGATAAACAAATTCACGCTGTCGCTTACCTGTCTTATATTCTTCTTCATAGGAGCATCGCTCGGTGCCATAATAAGAAAAGGTGGTCTGGGTGTGCCGGTGATTATATCGGTGCTGGTGTTCATAGTGTTCTATATCCTTGACAATACGGGTACTCGTATGGCAAAGCAGGCATCGTGGACCATAGCCTTTGGTAAGGGATTGGCTCCGGCAGTGCTCATACCGATAGCGGTGTTCGTGACATATAAGGCGAATAAGGACTCTGTGGTGTTCAACATGGATGCATACCGTATGTTCTTCATGCGCCTGTTCGGACTGAGACTGAAACGCAACGTGGCATCAAAGGAGGTTATAATCAATGACCCGGACTACATGGGCGACGCAAGGAGGCTGAAGGCGCTGAGCGCTACGCTGGAACAGTATTCGCAGGAGCACAAGCTGGTAAGGCTGCCTAATCCGGTCAATGTGTTCTTCAAGTATAAGAGGGACACCGTGATAGAACAGATGGCGGCAGAACTGGAAGAGATAATAGAAGACCTGGGAAATACCAGGGACAGATATGTGCTGTCATACCTTAACCAGTATCCAGTGGTGTCAGAGAAAGCACACACAAGGCCTTTCGACACTCCGTGGATGAACAAGGCGGCGGCGGTGATATTCCCCGTGGGTATTATATTATATATAAGGATGTGTCGCTTCCGCTTGAGACTGTATAAGGACCTGAGGCAGATAATGAAGACAAATGCCTTGATGACGGAACGTATAGAAGTGATAACGCAAGAAGGCGGACGTTAGGAGTGGACTCACTGCGCATTCTCCCTCCAACAGGGAATCGTATAGACGGCCGTAAGCGGCGTGAATGTAACATTCTGTAAACAAAAAACGCAAAAAGACTGACAAAAGTTTTTTGGAATAAAATAAATTTAGTAATTTTGCACCCAAATTTATTAAAATCATTAAACGATGGGAAAACTATCAAGCAGACTTAACAGGCTGGCTCCTTCTGCTACACTCGCAATGTCGCAGAAGAGCAGCGAGATGAAGGCACAGGGCATAGACGTGATTAACCTCAGCGTAGGTGAACCAGACTTCAATACCCCTGACCACATCAAAACAGCTGCCAAGCAGGCAGTTGACGACAACTGGTCACGTTACTCACCAGTGCCGGGCTATGCAGATCTCCGCGAGGCGGTCGTGGCAAAGCTGAAGAAAGAGAACGGACTTGACTACAAAGCCAGTGAGATACTCGTCAGCAACGGTGCCAAGCAGGCTGTGTGCAACGCTATAATGGCGCTGGTAGATGACGGTGAGGAGGTTATCGTACCTACACCTTACTGGGTGTCTTATCCACAGATGGTACTCCTCGCAGGTGGTACACCAGTGCATATTCCTGCAGGCTTTGACCAGAACTTCAAGATTACACCAGAGCAGCTCGAGGCAGCTATCACTCCAAAGACTCGTATGCTGATTCTCTGCTCTCCAAGCAACCCTACAGGTTCTGTATATTCTAAGGCAGAGCTCGAGGGACTTGCTAATGTGATAAAGAAACATCCTGATATGTATGTGCTCGCAGATGAGATATATGAGCATATCAACTACGTAGGCAAGCATGAGTCTATAGCACAGTTCCCTGGAATGAAGGAGCAGTCTATCATTATCAATGGCGTCAGCAAGGCTTACGCTATGACAGGATGGCGTATAGGATACATGGCAGCTCCTGAATGGATAGTTAAGGGCTGTAACAAGCTTCAGGGACAGTACACTTCTGGTCCTTGCTCTGTATCACAGAAGGCAGCTATGGTTGCATACAATGCTTCACAGGAGTGCGTGGAGGATATGCGTAAGGCGTTTGAGCGTCGTCGTGACCTCATCGTCTCTCTCGTGAAAGAGATACCGGGACTGGAGGTCAATGTTCCAGACGGAGCGTTCTATGTATTCCCTAAGTGCAAGAGCTACCTCGGCAAGACCGACGGCGAGCGCGTGATAAAGGATACCAACGACTTCGCTATGTACCTGCTTGAGGTAGGACACGTCGCAACTGTTGGTGGTGACGCATTCGGCGATCCAGAGTGCTTCCGCATGAGCTACGCTACAAGCGATGACAATATCCGTGAGGCGATGCGTCGCATCAAGGAGTGCTGCGCGAAGCTGAAGTAATAGGATTTGATACTATATATAATAGTATATAGCAATTATAGTCTTTAATAGACGAAAATGAGGAAAAAACAAAAGGGAGACCTGAAAAGTCTCCCTTTTGGCGGTGAAATAGGGTCTGACAAAGAAAAAAAATGTTAAAAGAGCGAAAAACATTTTTAGATTAAATTTTAATTATTACCTTTGTTATTAGAAACACAACGAAGGGGATAAAAACCAGACCTTAAACCACCCAAATATAGAAAAACAACTATTCTAAAACAATTATTTTACTAAATTTTATAATCACAAAACCAAACTAAAAACTATGGCAAATAAAAAAACAGCCGGCGCTAAGAAGTCACAGGGCTTCCAGGGCGTAAGACACGCAATTATCATCATTGCATTCGCATTCGCAGTTGGTATCTGCTTCTATCTGTTCTTCTTGGGTAATCCTTCAAACTTCGCTAATGGCGACGCTGCAAACGGACACCCACTTAACATGCTCGGTACCGTGTATAAAGGTGGTTGGGTTGTGCCTATCATCCTCGGCCTTCTCTGCACCGTTATCGCAATGTCAGTAGAGCGTATCTTCGCTATCTCTGCTTGCTCAGGTAAGGGTAATGTTACAAAGTTCACAGAGAACGTGAAGAAGGCTCTTAAGGATGGCGACATCGACAAGGCAGTAGAGCTCTGCAACAAGCAGGGTGGTTCTGTTGCAAACGTGGTTCTCGCTGACCTGAAGTCTTACAAGGAGATGGAGTCTGCACCTATCAAACTGAAGGAGAAGGTAGCTACTATCCAGAATGCACACGAGGAGGCTACAGCACTTGAGATGCCTACTATGACAATGAACCTCCCAATCATCGCTACCATCGTTACACTGGGTACTCTTACCGCTCTGTTCGGAACCGTGCTTGGTATGATACGTTCATTCGCCGCTCTTGCTGCTGGTGGTGGTGCTGACTCTATGGCACTGTCAACTGGTATCTCTGAGGCACTTGTGAACACAGCCTCTGGTATCGCTACATCTTGGGTGTCTGTAGTAGCTTATAACTACTTCACCAACAAGATCGATAAGCTCACATTCGCTATGGACGAGATTGGTTACACCATCGCACACACCTACGAAGACAAGCACCCAGAAGCTTAATCTTTTACTAACCCTTTAAAATTTTATTCAGAATATGGGTAAGTTAAAAGTTAAGAAAAGCGACGTCTGGATAGACATGACCCCGATGTCTGACGTGATGGTGCTTTTGCTGACCTTCTTCATGCTTACATCTACGTTCGTGAAGAATGAGCCGGTAAAGGTTAACCAGCCACAGTCTGTGTCGGAGATCAAGATTCCAGAGAAAAACGTCTTGAACATCGTTGTCGGAAAGGACGGCAAGGTGTTTATGAGCATGGACAATCAGAATGACGTGATGACTGTCATTCAGGATATGAACGATAAGTTCAACCTCAATCTGACTGTCCAGGATTTGAAGAAGTTCCAGACTGACCCTATGTGGGGTATGGGCCTGAGCAAGCTGCAGAACTATCTCCGTCTGCCTTCAGAGAAAATGACAGAGGCTATCCAAGGCGCTGAAGCCGGTGTTCCTCTTGATTCTATCAACGGCGGAAAGAGTGAGTTCCAAGAGTGGGTGGAGTCTGCTGTTAATGCAGTGGATGACCTGAAGATTGCTATCAAGGCTGACTCTGACACACCTTACAAGAGTGTGAAGAAGATTATGTCTGAGCTTCAGGATATGGATCAGAACCGTTACTACCTTATCACATCATTAAAGACAGGGGAGGAATAAAGAATGGCAAAGAAATCAACAAGTAAACAGAAAAAGGCGAATACCCGTGTGGACTTTACGCCTATGGTTGATATGATGATGCTTCTTATCACCTTCTTCATGCTCTGTACATCGTTGGCAAAGCCTCAGTCAATGGAGCTCTCAATGCCATCTAACGATAAGAACCTGGATAAGGAAGATAAGACAGTAACGAAGGAGTCTTACACTATTACTATCTATGTGGGTGCTGACGACAAGATCTATTATATTGAGGGTATTCCAAAGTATGATGATCCTTCTTGTATGAAAGAGACCACATGGGGTAAGAATGGCATACGTAAAGTCCTGATGACTCACGTCACTGAGGACAATACTCAGCCAGTTCTGCAGGTGATGAAAGCTAAGCGCGAGTTGGACGAGCGCAAGGATAAAGAGAACATGGCTGACTCAGTTTACTCTAAGGAACTCTCTAAACTTAAGAATGGTGAGTTGCCTACAGGTAAGATTCAGACTATGACCATCATCATTAAGGCTACTGACAACGCAAGCTACAAAAACGTAGTTGACGCTCTTGACGAGATGCAGTTATGCAGCATAGGCAAGTATGTGATTGATAAGATTTCCGATCAGGATCTGAAGCTTCTCACAGAGAAGGGTATCAAGTAAGACCTGTAAAACGTAAGTCAGACTATTGATCACAAAAAGTATTAACACTAAAAAAGATAATCAAAATGGCAAAAATTGATCTTATATCTGGTGCGTGGACAGACCTCGTGTTTGAAAACCGTAACCAGGCATACGGCGCCTACGTACTCCGTAAGGGTACTGGTAAGCGTAATGTCATTGCTATCCTTGCTGTTATCTTGCTTGCCATTGCTTGTCAGATAGGTCTCACCCTGAAGAATATCGCGGATGAGGCTGCTGCTAAGAGACAGGCTATGCAAGAGGCCGTAGAGCTCTCTGCCCTCGAACAGAAGAAAGAGGCTAAGGTCGAGCGTAAGGAAGTAGTGAAGCAGGAAAATGTGGAGAAAGTGGTGGAGAAGGTTAAGAGCTCCGTTAAGTTCACCGCTCCTGAAATCAAAAAGGATAATGAGGTTCGTCCAGAGGATGAGATGAAGTCTCAGGATGAAATCATGAGTTCTAAGCTCTCTGTCGGTTCATTCGACGTGAAGGGTAATGATGAAGGTGGTGAGGTGCTCAAGGCTAAGGAAGTAATTGCCACTGAGCCTGTGAAGCCTAAGGAGGAAGAGAACAAGGTGTTCGACGTAGTTGAGCAGATGCCTTCTTTCCCTGGCGGCAACGCAGCACTGATGAACTATCTGAGCCAGAATATCAAGTATCCTGTAATCGCAGAGGAGAACGGTATCCAGGGTCGTGTGATAGTACAGTTCGTGGTTGGCAAGGACGGACATATCTCTGACGTCAGAGTGGCTAAGTCGGTTGACCCGTCACTTGATAAGGAGGCCGTACGTGTGGTTAAGGGTATGCCTAAGTGGATACCTGGTAAGCAGAACGGTCAGGCCGTTACAGTGCGTTACACTCTGCCTGTTACATTCCGCCTGAACTAATCACTTGTTCTTAATACTGAACAGCACATTTTTATGAAAAGAACGATATCTTACATTTTCGTAGGATTAATGCTAATGACCGGCTTTTATTCTTGCGTAAACGAGAATAAAAGCGGTCGTACAGACACTTTTTCGTCAGGGGCGATTTCTTTCGCCTCTGACGAAAGTTTTAGTCCTATTATTGAAGAGATACGTGAGCTCTTCGAGTATAAGTACCCTGATGCCAAACTGACTCCTATATATACTAATGAGTCAGAAGCGGTGGACCTCTTGATGAAAGACTCCGTATGGCTGATAGTAACCTCACGTGATTATAAACCAAAGGAACTCGAGTACCTGAAGGCACAGAAGCAGTTCCCACAGAGCATCAAGATGGCATATGATGGTCTGGCTATTGTACAGCATGAACAGAACACTGATTCTTGTATCAGTGTGAAAGATATACGTCGCATACTCTCTGGTGAGGTAAAGCGTTGGGATGAGATATTCCCTAACTCAAAGTTGGGTGAGATAAGCGTTGTGTTTGATAACAAGCGCTCTTCTACCGTACATTTTGTGGAGGACAGCATACTTGGAGGTAAGCCTATCACTGCTCCTGGAGCTTTCGCTGTCGATTCTACGGCTGAGGTGGTGGAGTATGTGGAGAAGCATAAGGAGGCTATCGGCCTCATTGGAAGTAACTGGCTTAATGACAAGCGTGACTCTACCAATCTGACATTTAAGAGAGGTATTCGTCCTATGGCTATATCTACGCTTGATGTGGCAACACCGGCAAACTCATATAAGCCGTATCAGTATTATTTCTATAACGACAGCTATCCATTTACACGTACACTATATATATTGCTGAATGATACTAACTCTCACGGCCTGCCTACAGGTTTCAAGAATTTTATCATCTCGCAGAATGAAGGACAGATGGTGATACTGAAGTCGGGATTACTTCCTGCATACGGCAATATCACGTTCCGTAGTGTGCATGTAACCGATGAGTAATTATCACAGAGGGTAACCTGATAAGTAATTATCATAGAGTGTAACTTGATAAGTAATTATCACAGAAGGATAATTATCGGAATAGAAGAATGCTTTTGATGGATGAAAGAATTTTGTGACGGAAACTTAAACTTTGTGTTTGGGTTTTCGTCATATAGACAAAGAATACTAACAAATAGGAACATAAATAAGGAAAAAGAGAAACTAATTAACTGGTAACACAAACTAAAAACTTAAATGACTATGAAAGTACGTAATATTATACTTGGAGCCCTGGTAACAGTTGTATCAGCTCCAGCAATGGCTCAGCAGACTGATGAAATACAGCAGCAGGTAGCTGCTATCATCAAGAGCGGTGCACCTGACGCTAATAAGCAGGTTGCAGCTATCGCTAAGCAGAATAAGAAGAATGTGAATGCTCTTGTTGGCATAGGCAAGGCATATTTGACAGTTAAGGACTATGCTAATGCAAAGTTGTATGCACAGCAGGCTGCAGACCTTGTGTCTAACAAGAAGGCCACAGCTACGGCTACTCCGTTTGTGTTGTTAGGCAACATCGCTGTCAGTGAGGATGATGGTGGTACAGCGGCAGCTCAGTTCCAGCAGGCTATCTATTTTGACCCGAAGGATCCTGACGGATATCGTCGCTATGCACAGATAATGAGTAAGACAGACCCTACAGGTGCTGTTCAGACTTTGGAGGATTTGCGTGCTCAGCGTCCTGACTATCCTGTTGACCTTATCGCTGCAGAGATTTATTCTGGTGCTGGTAAGATGGCTAAGGCTATTGAGTACTATGACAAGGTAAGCATCGGTGAGATGAAGGACTACCAGATTTCTGACTATGCTACGAACCTCTTCCTCTCAAAGAACTATGACAAGTCACTGATGGTTGCTACTGAGGGCCACAATAAATTCCCTCGTAATGCATCGTTCAACCGTTTGATGATGTTCAACTACACAGACAAGAAGGACTATGACAAAGCTCTTCTTGCAGCAGACAAGCTTTTCAATGCTTCAGACTCTCTCAAGGCATCAGTATATGACTATACCTATTATGCAAAGGCTTTGAAGTCTGCAGGAAAGTATCAGGAGGCTATCGCTGCCTATCAGAACCTGCAGGGCGTGAAGGACTGTGATGCTGCTACAAGTATGGAGGCAGACAAGAGCATCTCTGACTGCTATAAGTCTCTCTCTGACTATGAGAAGGCAGGTCAGTATCTTGACAAGTATCTCAAGGCTCAGCCACAGTCTTCTTTCTCTATCGATGAGATGCTTGCGCAGCTTTATGTTGACCAGCTCGCTGATGAGAAATCTACTGCAGACGTAAAGAAGGCTGCATACGAGAAGGCTGACGCTTTGTATGAGTCTCTTGGCAACAAGTATTCTGATAACGCTGCTTATGTAGCAATGAAGCGTGCACGTATGCCATTCTCTCTCGCTCTGCCTCAGATGGAGCAGTTGAAGCTGGCTGGTCCTCACTTCGCTACTCTTGGTGATATCCTTTATGCAAAGAGTGACCGCTCTGGTGGCGAGACAAAGATGCTCGTTGATGCCTATAACACTCTGATAGCATACTATGTTCATGCAACTAATGATATGGACAAGGCTAAGGAGGTTGCTGCCAAGCTCGTAGAACTTGATCCAAACAATGGTAATGCTAAGGCAGTGCTGGGAATGAAGTAAAGACTGGAAAAGAAATTAGACTAAATAGTAAATAAAAGACAGCGGATATTGATGTATATCCGCTGTCTTTTTTATTTGTGGTAATTAATGGGGCTTGTATTGATTAATGGTTTTTGTGCTGATTAATGGAGCTTATGTGTTTTATGGGGTGATGGAGTTGAGGGTAATGGGATTAGTAGGGGGCTATGGGCTTTTGTGGGGGTTATGGGCGTTATGAGTTTTAGTAGTGTTAATGGGATTAGAGGGAGATGATGGGTGGGCTCTTTGTACGATTAATGAGCTTTGTGGGTTTATGTGGGCTTGAGTAATGGGGCTTTAGTGGGGGTAATGGGGTGATGGGCTTTGTGGGTTAGTAGGGTTTTATGGGGCTTTTGGGATTCCTTGGGGAATAAGCCTTGTGGTTTTCTGCTATTAGCTGTGATGTGCGGAGTTAGGGTAGGGGAAGGTCATTTAAGTTTAATGACCTTCTCCTTGCCGTTATACTTCACTGTGATGCCTTTAGCATCAGGGTTGAACTTCTGCGCGTTGTTCTTTGAACAATATACTATGGTGAAAGTGCGCTTTGTCAGCATGCCAGGGAAAGAACCTCGGCGCTGGCCTATTGTAAGCGTCTTTGCTGCATCATCGTAGCATAGCTGTATGTTGGCATATCTGCCAGCTTCATATCCATAGTTTGTGCCCTCGTCCTCATACAGGTTGAACTCTCCGTCTGCACCCTCATATACAAACAGTCGAATGTTGTCAGCCTTCTTCTCCTGAGTATATTCCATCTTCGGTCCTACAGGAATGATGCTGCCAGCCCTTACGAGCAGAGGTATGTTCTCATACGGAGCATCAAGAGTCTTTGTCTCGCCGCCAGTACTGCTCACCACGTTGCCAGAGAAGAGGTCATACCATGTCTGTCCCTTCGGCATATATACCTTGCGACTGCGCTCTCCATACTTATATACGGGGTTAACCATAATCGCAGGTCCGAACATAAACTGGTAAGCCACGTTAAGAGCCTCTGGGTCGTTGTTGAAATCCATGACGAGTGGTCTCATTATGGTATAGTCATTAAAGTGAACCTCTGCAGCCAATGAGTATATGTATGGCATCAGCCTGTAGCGCAACTCCAGACACGCCTTGATAGCCTCATACGCCTTGTGGCCCTCTGGTGCGATGTTCCAAGGCTCACGCAGCGGGAACTGTCCGTGCGACCTGTACATCGGAGCGAACATACCCATCTCGTGCCACCTTACGTTAAGCTCACGCCATTCCTTAAGATCATCATTCTCTATGCCCTCCTTGTCAAACAGACTTTGTGCCTGAGCATACCTGTTCTCCACAGAGAAGCCGCCAATGTCCTGACTCCAGTATGGCACTCCTGATATAGAGAAGTTAAGTCCAGCGGTTATCTGCGCCTTCATGTCCTCCCAACGTGTGCCTATATCTCCAGACCATGTGGCAGTAGAGTAGCGCTGTTCCGATGCGAAACCGTTGCGTGTAAGCAGGAACACACGCTTGTTCTCTGGTGAGAAAGAGTTGTTGTAACCATACTCATTCCATGATGTTGCCTCCTGCAGTCTCCTGCTGTCATCTGCGGCTATGCCCTGCTTCTCTATGGCAGTCTCATACGCACGCTGTCCGTCATATATAGCCTCGGCATTCACTATAGAGTAAGCATTGAAATACTCATCGCTTGAGCCGTATGCCGTAGGTCCGCACAACAGTTTGCGATACTCCATATCCGTGCAGTCCCTTACGTTAGGCTCCGAGGCATCCATCCACCATGCATCCATGCCGATGGTGCCCAGTTTCTCATACAACTGTCTCCAGAATATGCGCCTTGCCTCCTTGTCATACGCATCATAGAAGGCATACTTATATCCTAACCAGTCATACAGGCTGTCCTTTACGCTCTGTTGGTAGATATACCCTTTGTCGTTCAGCTCCTTGTAGTTGTCCACCGTAAGGTAGTACTTTGGCCAGCATGATATCATAATCTTGCCGTTCATGCCATGTATGGAGTCAATCATAGCCTTAGGGTCAGAGAAGCGCTCAGGGTCAAAGGTAAATGCTCCCCATGAGTCTGGTACCCAGTAGTTCCAGTCCATTACGATGTTGTCGATAGGCAGATGTCTCTTCCTGAATCCTCTGAGTGCATCAAGAATCTCATCCTGAGTCTTATATCTCTCGCGGCTCTGCCAGTAGCCCAACAGCCACTCCGGCATTATCTGCGCCTTGCCTGTCAGTTTCCTGTAGCCAGCTATCACCTGGTCCACCGGACTGCCTCCAGCCAGTGTCTCCGTCGTCTTTGGCGTTGTGACAGCAGTTATCACATAGTAATCCAGCTGCTGTGCCATCTCGCTAAACATAGATATGCGCTGTTGCTCCTCGTCGCTTACCGGCTCTAATGCACGCAGACCGCAGTAAGCCTCGCCGCCGTCAGGCTTCCATTCAATCCTTATCTTATACTCCTGTCCGGCATTCAGTGTCACGGCAAACTTACGCGCATTAGGATTCCATGCAGTGCGCCATATCTCCTGTGCGTCGCTTCCGCTGCCTGTAAGGTCCTCTGTATATACAGACTTACCGTCAATAAAAATCTTTTGATATCCGCTGTAGTAATGAGAGAAACGGTATTCGCCGGCCATCTTAGGCGTGATGGTACCTTCGTATATCACCGTAGCCTTTGCCAGGTCATACTTAGGCAGGAACTTGGCAGACTTCAGGTTCTCAAAATATATGCTGTCCTCACGTCTTACCAGCGTCTCCAGTTGCGGAGCACTGTACGTTCCCGTCAAGGCGCCCTCCACGCCGTTCTTGTCCCTCAGCGTGAATACCCTGCCCAACTGTGAATAGTCGTCAGGATTGCCGAAACGGCTCAGCGAATAATTGTCGAAGAGCACTCCGTAGCCCTCAGAGCTGACGAAAAAAGGTATGCTCACCTTAGTGTTATATTGAAACAGTTCCTCGTTGCGTCCCTTATAGTTCCACTCGTCCGCCTGGTGCTGTCCCAATCCATACAGAGCCTCGCCCTGGTGCAGGTTTTCAAACACCGTGCGTGTGCTCCATCCGTAGTATGTCTCAGGTTTGCCGTCAGCGTGTGTCTGGGTACAGGTGTAGCGGCGGAACCCTTTTCCGCCTCCCTGTACCTCTTTTATTATAGCCTTACCCTCATGGTCGGTAAACCACACCTCACCTGTGGCCTTCAGCACATGTGCGTTGATAGCCGGTGTAGTGATGGTCACCATCCCCTTGTCCTCCTTTACCTTATAGTCGGTGTAAGCCTTCTGCGGCGTTACTATAAGGCTGGGGCGGTCAGCAAAGTTCTCCTCTGCCGTGGCAGACACATGTATGATGTTGGCGTCAATCACCTCAAGACGCACCAGTTTAGGAGCCGTTTCAAAGCCCCTCACTGCCGTAGTGCCGTTATTAACTTTAACGGTTATGCCTTTCGTGGTCTGTGTGTATTCGGCATTGATGTCTGCCGTTGCTAAGGTTACGAGTAATAGGGATAGGAAATACTTTTTCATATTGATTAGCTTAGTTTACTTTCACTACGGCAAAGTTATAACTTTTTTGTAGTTTCCAGTCCCTTAATTGTTTCAAAGAGTATAAAGTAATGTTTCCTGATGTCCGTCAGTGTGGCAACAAAAGTGTAGGGTTCAGGTCATCAGTGACACTGCTCAGCTCGTTTTCTTCAGTCTGGTTGATGTCAGAGAGGAAACCCTTCAGTATTGGCTCCAGGTACATGTCATACGCCTTTGTCAGCAAGAACATCTTAGAGTCGGCAGCCTTCTCTGTCAAACCTATGTCTGACAGTCGCTGGCGCAACATCTCCAGTGTCCCGCTTCTCAGTTCTTTCAGCAGTTCTGCGGAACGTGGGTTCTTCCCCTCGTTGCCCTCGCAGTGTATGAGGTAAGCCTCCATAAGCTCATCGCCGATATACTTCTTCATCAGTGCTATCAGTTCTTGGGCATTGTCGGGCAGCAACTCAGGTGGCAGATTGTATTTTGACAACATTCCGCGATAACTTTCCACCCTGTCCCATACCTCGTATACAGATTGTTCCAGTCCGCTGAACATATTGTCATTCAGCAGTTGCTTGCTCTTTTGCTGTATGTTGTCGGTGCTCTCCGTGCGTGTCACATACTCCGTCTCTGTTCTCCACTTAGTGAAGTTGTTGCTTGCCGTTATCATCCTGTAGGCATTAGGATATGACACGGCGGAGCCTGTTGCTATGTCCACCAGACTGTCGGCTCTCTCACCGTATCTCATGTGCAGCTGCGCCACGTCGTGCAGGTGCAGGTGTCCCGTCATTGCGAGGTGTATGCCGTGAGCCATCAGTTTCTCAGCCACCTCCTTGTAGTTCTCTATCAGGTAGTTCTCCTGTACTGTTGGCTCGGCATCGTGATGTGGCACCATGTTGTGGTGTTGCACCACTACCACCTGCTTGCCTTCCTCGTGAGCCTTGTCAGCCTGTTCGCACAACCATTCCAGTGTACTCTGGCGTATGCGTCCTGCTGTCTGGTTCTTGTCGCAATCGTCACCCTTCTCCTTATACTTGTTCTCGTCATACCTGTTGGTGTCTATGCATAGTAATACCAGACCCTCTAACGGTTCGGTGACGTAAGACAGAGATGTCGCATCGCGCTCAATGGCACTGCCATAGCCGTAGTTACGGTAAATAGAGGTGAACGTCTCAGGCGAGGTGCGCTCAGCCGGAGATGTCTCGCTGCCGTTAAAGTACTTGCCGTTAGGATTCTCTATGTCGTGGTTGCCCGGCACCACCACCACGGGTATTCCCTCGTTATGCAGAGGAGCCAGCAGACTTGCCACCTTCTGGTGACTCAACAGCTCGCCGTCCTTTGTCAGGTCTCCCGGTATGATAAGCAGGTCGGGCCTTGTCTCCAGTGCCCTGTCCACCAGTGTCTGCAGCACCTCCTCGCTGTACTCCAACAGTTTTGGGTCCCTTTTAGTATAGTTGTTGTAGGCATCGCCCCTTGATATTAGCAGTTCCTTGGCCATCACGTGGATGTCAGTTGCCAGCATTATGCGTTTCGCCCCCTCTTCTCTTTCCGGGTTAGGGTAGTCGGCTCCCGGCCATTTCCATGCCTCGGCGCTATCTTCGTTTGTGCATGCCGTCATCATCATCAGGCATGCCATAGCAGGAAGTAAAAATCTGGTTATATGCATAAGTCTTAAAGAAAAATAGGTATAGAGCATATCCTATGCTCCATACCTATAGTGATAAACAAATAATTAAACTAAGTCAAATTCTTTATTAGAACTGGTAGTTGAAACCGAGTGACAGGTCGTCGCCGTCAACCTCAAGACCGAAGCGGTTGAGAGATGGCTTGAAGCCCATACCCATGTCAAGCTTTGCGTTCTGGTAACCCAGAGCACCGATCTTAGCTACAACCTGAGCGTGCTGGTTGATGTTGAATGTGATACCTGGACGAACAGCAATCTCAAAAGCGTTGATTGTTGGGTCATCAGGAAGAATGTTAGCCAGCTTAGACGCGTTCTTAGCCTTGATGTTAGTGTAAGCGATGCCACCCTCAAGGAAGAAGTCGAAGTTACCAGCCTTCAGGAATGTGTAGCGAACATAAGGAGCAACACGGAAAGCGTTCAACTTGATGTTTGGAGCTTTTGATCTGTCAACTTCATCAATGAACTGGTCACTGCTGCTAGCAATGTCAAGTGCTGCGCTGCCTACGTTCTTCGCAAGAGAATTGAAGTCATTAACGTCGAATGTACCGAAAGCGCTGATACCCTTTGAGTAACCAACCTGGATACCTACAGCCCACTTGTCGTTGATCTTGTAACCAACCTCAGGCAAAATCTTGAAAGATGTGCCGCTGACACTGTTTGTTCCGTCCATATCAAGGTTAACACTGCTGCTGGTGAAACCAATCTGACCACCAACGTAAACCTGTGCTGATGCAGTCATTGCGAATACTGCCATTACAGCTGCTAATAATGTTTTTTTCATGTTTTAAATAATGTATTAATTAGTACTGAATGTTTATCAATTCAAAGGTAATTCTTTTTTTCTTTTTTTTCTGTTGATGTTAACAAAAATTCAGTGTAAAGGTAAAAAAACGTGAAAAACCTTGCATATATAAATAAAAAGTCATACCTTTGCACCGCAAAAAGAAGTAATTAATAAGAACCGCCTATTTGCGGCGGCATAAAAACAAGACAACAATGAAAAAAGACCTTCATCCAGAAAACTACCGTGCAGTGGTTTTCAAAGACATGTCAAACGGCGACATGTTCCTTTCAAAGTCAACATGTAAGACTAACGACACAGTAGAATTCGAGGGCGAGACCTATCCTGTAGTAAAGATAGAAATCTCTAACACTTCTCACCCATTCTACACAGGTAAGAGCAAGCTTGTCGATACCGCAGGTCGCGTGGATCGCTTCCAGCAGCGTTACGGCAACATCAAGAAGTAAGCAACATCTTTTTACCTATATCGTGTTCAACGATAATAACAGGCACTGGCTTTATTGTCAGTGCCTGTTTTTTAATATTAGGTTATTAGGTCGTAAGGTCGTAAGGTTAAAGGTGAGATATGCTGTAGTCTGTGCTTTGATATACATATCTCACCTTAAGACCTTATGACCTGAAACCTTGTCACCTAAGAAGTGGAGCATATGCGAAACTTTATATATATATAATGTGAAAAAGTTTTGCTATCTCAAAAAAACTTAGTACTTTTGTGGCGGAAAAAATAACTAATTAACAATATAATCATAAAGATGAAAAGTATATCACTTGACATTACAAAGGCGCAGCAGTTCCTTCCCGCAGGAGCCGTGATGGCGCTTAAGGACAAGGCAATGGCTGCACGTAAGGGACTTGAGGACGGCACTGTACCGGGTAACGACTTCCTGGGCTGGCTCCACCTGCCTTCATCCATCACTCCGGAGTTCCTCGCAGAGGTAAAGGCTGTGGCTGCTGATCTGCGCAGTCAGGCAGAGGTTATAGTAGTGGCAGGCATCGGCGGTTCATATCTCGGTGCAAAGTGTGTCATTGAGGGCCTCTCTAACAGCTTCCAGTGGCTGGTTAAGGACGCCAAGACTCCTGCCGTGGTCTTTGCCGGTAACAACATCGGTGAGGATTACCTCTTTGAGCTTACATCATACCTCAAGGGCAAGACCTTCGCTATCATCAATATCTCTAAGTCGGGTACTACCACCGAGACCGCTCTCACCTTCCGTCTCCTCAAGACTCAGCTGGAGGCACAGGTAGGCAAGGAGAAGGCTAAGAGCCTTATCGTGGCTGTGACCGACGCCAAGAAGGGCGCTGCCCGCACTTGCGCAGACAAGGAGGGCTACCGTTCATTCATCATCCCAGACAATGTGGGTGGCCGTTTCTCTGTGCTCACACCGGTAGGTCTGCTGCCTATCGCTTGCGCAGGCATCGACATCGACGCTCTCGTGGCTGGTGCACAGGCTATGGAGAAGGAGTGCGCCGTTGACGTACCTTTCGAGCAGAACCCTGCTGCTATCTATGCTGCAACGCGAAATGCCCTCTACCAGAACGGCAAGAAGATAGAGATACTCATCAACTACCAGCCTAAGCTGCACTACTATGCAGAGTGGTGGAAGCAGCTCTACGGCGAGTCTGAGGGTAAGGACGGCAAGGGCATCTTCCCTGCATCATGCGACTTCACTACTGACCTGCACTCTATGGGTCAGTGGATTCAGGACGGCGAGCGCACTATTTTTGAGACATGCATCTCTGTTGAGAATCCAGACAACAAGTTGCTGTTCCCAGAGGACAAGGAGAACCTTGACGGCTTGAACTTCCTCGCTGGCAAGCGTATCGACGAGGTGAACAAGAACGCTGAGCTCGGTACCCGCCTTGCTCACGTTGACGGTGGTGTGCCAAACATTCTCATCTCTATTGAGAAACTCGACGCCTACAACTACGGTCAGCTCATCTACTTCTTCGAGCTGGGTTGCGGCATCTCTGGCAACATCCTCGGTGTCAATGCCTTCAACCAGCCAGGTGTAGAGGCATATAAGAAGAATATGTTCGCCCTGCTTGAGAAACCGGGCTATGAGGAGGAGACAAAGGCCATCCGTGCCAAGCTAGCACAGGAGTAATATATATATACCTATATATAATAGGTGTACACTTTTGTAAATAGATATTAGAAAAGAAAGCATCGGGTTCTTACGAATCTGGTGCTTTCTTTTTTTGTATTAGCCTCCTTTTACCCTCTAGTCTTTCCTTTTAATTCTAATGTGGTGCCCCCGTAACTTTCATGTCACTCTTGATTATTGTAATTTGCCTGTAAACTTTCACTGGCTGGACAGGGGGGGAATAAAAAACCAAAGGGGGCAATTTTATTTCATCGTGTTAATTGTCAGGATTTAACAAACCGCATTTTATCGGCGGGTGGGAGTTTTTTTACCCTTAAGTGGCTTTTTTTTACTCTGTTTCGCTATGAAATATTTTTTAATTTTGCATCGACCAAAACAAATATCAAGCACGAAATTATCTTTTTTTATATATAACTTAAACGTATTACACAAATGAAAAAACTTGTTTCTTTCTTTGTTTTGCTGCTGATGTCTGTCATGACATTCGCCGACGCAGGTACATCACTGCCTGGCGTGCTTGACGGAAAAAAGGCGGTAATCACGAAGAACTGTTCGTGGGGAAGCACGCCAAGTTGCGACGACTCGAACTGCTTTAACTGGGTAGGTAATGGTGACGTGGTTTCCTTTGCCGTTACCAACACGCAGGCTGCAGCCTATGCTATTAGTTTTGACACGGCTACGCCTTGCGAGCCTGTCACAATCGACTTCCTCATTACTGACGATGGCGGAAACATTGTCTATGACCAGACCGCCAACGTGGTTTGCACTGGCGAGAATGGCGGCGACTGGGCTTTCAAGGAGGCAGGACACAACACCTCACTACCCAACACAGCAGAACTACCTGCAGGCAACTACACTCTGACGCTGACTTTCCATCAGGGCGTGAACTATGCTAACTACACCACCAACGTGAAGGACATCACTTTCACCGCCGTTGCGTCAAAGTTCGTGTATCTGCATGGCGAGAACTTCGACAAGGAACACTCTACCAACGACCTCTATCAGTTTGCTGATGCCGAAGGCTTCACACTGACTATGAACAGCCGTGATATCAACAAGACTCCATGTAACTGGACAGACCCTAACTCTGTATCATATACCGACGGCATAAACTTCAAGAACAACGATCCTGGTACTATCAACATACCAGAAGGCTATAAGGTAACAAAGCTTGAGATTGGCGGCCTGTCACAGTCTGATTCACGCAACCTCTGCTATCTCTATACCGTTGACAAGGACGATGTGAACTTCTTCAAAGAGCCTATAGGACAGAATGTCACACTCAACTCAGACATTGAGAGCACAGCGAAATACCCAATCTTTGCCGACGGCACCGCTCCGCTCTTCGCTTCTCTTGACTTCAGCGCGGCTCCTGCCACGAAGAGCATAAAGGTGGTATTCTCTGGCAATAACCAAGAAGACGTTTGGTTCAAGGCTTACTATACCACAGCCGATGAGGGCGGCAGCGACACTCCTGCTGAGCCTGAGACACCAGCAGAGCCTAAGACAATGGCTTACTGGTCATTCAACTACGGATATGACATTGCCGGGGGCGTAGGCACTCCAAACTCCACGGCCATCACAGGAAACGGCAACATGGACTTCAACGACGTGGCACTGCTTCCTAACGACGGAGCACTCGCTAACTCTACGCTGACCCCTCATCGTCCGGTAGGCTCCGGCGCAGTGACATCACAGCAGTCGCAGGGTGCTTACCACGAGGTGAACGCCATCAGTTGCGACGGCGCGGCCCTGCACCTCACGTCACCTGTACCGACACCTGAGACCGCAGCTGCCTCTGTGGCATACGGCACAAGCACCATAGAGTTCCCCGGTGAGCAGACATACAGCTACCAGACCCCATACAACTATTTTGAGATTGCGGTTGACGCTACTAACTTCCGCGACCTGAGACTTGAGGTGAAGGCTGCCGGTCACCAGAGCCAGTCACAATACTATGCAGTGGCTTACTCTACTGACAAAACCACTTGGACACTTGTAGGTGATGAGTATCTCACCGGTACCAGCTACAACAACTGGAAGACAACCGAGATAGAAATTCCGGCTGCATTCAACGGCAAGAATGGCTACATACGCATCTTCCCTGCCAAGAACTGGAAGGGCAACGGCGACAATGTGGCTTCAAACAACCAGTTTGACCTTGACGATGTTTATCTATACGGCGTGCTGAGCGTAAACGAGGCTTACATCAACGATGTCACCATTGAGGGACAGACGGTAAGTCCTGCCACGGCTAACGACTTTGAGTGCGTACTGCCTAAGACATATACTGGGGCAACTACTACCATCAAGGTGTCATCATCTAATGCCACCGTAACCGCCACCGCGGTAGAGGAGGGCACGGAGACAGCCGTGAGCGTCACCGACAATGGTGATGGTACGTTCACACTTGCCACACCTGGGGCCAACAAGGCAACCGTCGTTACGCTGAACGTTACAGCCAACGAGGGTGCGACAGCCCTGAAGAACACCTACACACTGCGCCTGTTCCACCTCGACGTGGTTACGCTGACAAGCCTCACCATTGACGGTTTCGCCGTAAGTGAGGAACTGCTGGCTGACATCAACGACGATGCCGAGGCTGCTCTCTCAACCAACATTTACACCGCGCTGCCAGTGGTAGCAGCCAAGGCTGTTGATGGTTCGGCAGCCACAGTGACATCAAACCGCAGCGGCAACGACGCCACATATACGCTGACTACACCTGAGCGCACGTTCACCCTCAACATAGGTGGCATCTACACCTATGAGCGCACTGCCAACGATGAGGACTATACCTTGAAGTTCAGCACTGACGGCAAGAATGCTTACGAGCAAGAGGGACAGTGGACCGACGGTTGGACCGACGGACTCTACACCCTGCGCACCACCAGTCTTGACGGATGGGGTGGCACACAGTTTAAGTTCAATGCCGCTAACAACGTACTTGAAGTACCAGGCGGAGTGGTTGTAAAGACCTTCACACTGGCTCAGTATGGTGCCAACTATGGCGACGGTGAGGGACTCACCTCGATGAATTCTGACGGTGCTACATTCCGCATACCTACAAATCATGGTTACAAGAAGGGCAACAAAGACAACGTGACCGTAGTGGTAGAGAACCACAAGGCAGGTGAACCTATTGCCTTTACTATCACTGGTGGAAATCAGCCATACGCATGGTTTGAACTTGTGATAGAGAAGACCAACCCTGGCACAACACCTGGTGTGATGACAAAGAATGCTAAGGTGATAAACAACCACGCCATGGTAACAGTGAAGTTTGACCGTGAGATGTCTTATTCCGATGTCATCTTTAATGGTGAGGAGATACACGCCGACTACGGCCAGACTCTGAATTTCGGCATAGCCAACCTTGACTATGACAAGGACTATACCTTCACCATCCCTGCCGGCAAGGCTGAGGACCTCTTCGGCAACAAGACTACTGAGGACATCACCGTCAACTTCACCGTTGCTGCCCAGGCTCCTGTAGTCAAGAAGGTGTATGACTACGTGGTAGGCTCTGCTAAGGAGTTCAGTCAGGTAATCAGTTCACTGGGCAACAGCACTGACAAGACACTGGACCGTGTCACCATCTTCCTGAAGAACGGCGACTACAACTTCGGTGCTGACAACGAGCAGCGCATCAACCGTGGCAACGTGAGCCTTATAGGTCAGAGCCGCGACGGCGTAGTGCTCCACGGCACACGTACAGGTATCTCTAATCCTATCTTGAACATACGCGACCGCGAGGGCTTCTACCTGCAAGACCTCACCGTGCGTAACGACCTCGACTTCCGCTCAACAGAGCGCAATGGCGTTGGCGTGGCTATCTACGGTGGCAACAAGTCGGTGTTCAAGAATGTGCAGATGCAGTCACAGCAAGATACTCATGTTACAGGCGAGCGTTCTTATTATGACCAGTGCCGCATACAGGGTACCGTTGACTATATCTGTGGCGGCGGCGACCAGTTCTTTGACCAGTGTGAACTCGTGATGGAGGGCAAGGGCAGTGTGATAGCTGCTCCATCAACCACAAGCACTACTAAGTGGGGCTATGTGTTCAGCCACTGTACCATCAACCGTGCCGAGGCAGGCAACGGCGCGTCAATGGCAGACAAGGGTGACTATAACCTGAGCCGTCCATGGCAGAACGAGCCACGCACTTACTACCTCTTTACCAAGATGAACATACAGCCTTCAGATAATGGCTATGCTGGCATGAGCAATCTGCCTACACACTTCTATGAGTATGGCTCTGTTGACGAGAACGGCAACTTGATAGTCCTCCTCGGTGTGCGTGGCAACTCTTCTACCAGCACCAACAAATACGATCCGGTGATAAGTGCCGACGAGGCTAAGAAGTTCACCATCATGAACGTGCTCTCAGGTACCGACGGATGGCTGCCTACCGACTATACCACGCTGACAGATGCTCCGGTGGCAAGTGTTGACGGCAAGACCATCTCCTGGGCAGACGACAGTCAGGTGCGCGCTTACGTCATCTTCAAGGACGGTGAGTATGTAGCCGACATCACAGAGACCTCATACACCGTTACAGAGGATGGCACCTACACTATCTACAGTGCCAACGAGATGGGCGGACTGAGCAAGCAGGCTGCTACAGTAGTAATCGGTGCTGATGCTATAGACAGCGTTCAGGCTGCCGCACAGGCTAAGGCCTCTGCTGCATACAATCTGGCTGGTCAGCAGGTAAGCGACACCTACAAGGGTATCGTAATACAGAATGGCAAGAAACTCATGAAGTAAGACCAGCTCGCACAGGAGTAAAAGTTTCCTTCATGTTTGATACAAAAACTGCGTATGAGGACCTTCCTCATACGCAGTTCCTTTTTTGCCCAAATCGCTAAAATGTCCTATCCGGGGCCTTCCGTTAACGCCTCATGCTTGCGATATTTCAAAATAATTTCCTGCTGGTTTGCTACAGCGAAATCTACGGAGGGTTGTAACTCATTGATAATCAGCAGTAGGTTCTGAAAAAGCATAAAAAAACGGTAGTTTTCGCCCTCTAAAAGCTATGCTTTCATGGTGTAAAAGCTATCGAATGACACTGTAAAAGCTATGCTTTCTCATGGTAAAAGCTATGCTTTCACGAAAAAGAGGGTGTGAAATCATCGTTTTTCGCATCCTTTTTCCGTTTTTTACCCCTCTTTCTCTTCTAGATTGAGTTTTTTTGTTGACATGATTTTAATCAAGCAATGACAAAAATGTCCTATTCTATGTAGTTCGTTTTATCTGCGGATTTTAGGATTTTAGGATATATATTACGCTCTGCACTATGCCCCGGAAGAGCAGGTAGGCATTGAACGCCAGCCACAGGGAGTGGTTGTGCAAGGTAGGGTAGAGGAGGAAGTATATGAGGAAGAAAGCGATGGCGCCGCCCATCGTTCCCCATAGCATCCCCATGGTTTGGGTGATGCCCACGAACACGCCGTCCCATACGAAGGCTGCCACTCCGCATACGGGGATAGCAACGGCCCATGGCAGGTAGTCGATGGCAGCCGAGCGCACTGCAGCGTCATCAGTAAGCAGGCGCATGAAGGCCTCACCGCCTAAGGCATATACCAAGGTGTAGGCCAGCGTGAGCATGGCAGACCACAGCCACACGCCACGCAGTGCGGTGGAGAAGTTCTGCTTGTCGGCGGCGCCATGGTAACGGCCGCAGAGAGCCTCAGCGGCAAAGGCGAAGCCGTCCATCACATAGGTATAGAGAATGAACATCTGCATCAGTACGGAGTTGACAGCCAGTATCACGCTACCGCCCTTTGCACCGGCCTCGATGAAGTAGAGGTTTACTGCTATGAGGAACAGTGTGCGTATGAATATGGTAATGTTTACGTTGCCGGCTCCTTGCAGCGGCACCTTGTGCCTGAGGCAATGGATGATGTCGGTGCGCCGCAGCACGTCCCTGTACTTCGTGGCTATGACGGCACAGGCTATCAGTGCACCGCTCCACTGTGCTATGAGGGTGCCCAGTGCCACACCTTCAATCTTCATGCCGAGGGCATAGACGAAGAAGCATGACAAGCCGATGTTGACAACATTCTGAGTGATGGATATGAGCATAGGCAGACGCGTGTTCTGCATACCTACGAACCACCCGGTGAATACATATAGCAGCAGTGATGGCACCGTGCCCCACACGCATATATTATAATAGGAGTGGATGGTGCTGACAATGCCGGGCTCAGGGGCTATGAACCACATGGCGAGGCGGAAGAGCGGCACCTGCAACAATAGCATGGAGACTGCCACCATGAGGGCTGTGGCAGAGGAGCGCACCAAGGTGTGGCCCACCTCGCCGTCGGCGCCGTAGAGCTGGGCCGTCATGCCGCCAGTGCCGAAGCGCAGGAATGAGAACATCCAGTAGGCAATGTTAAACAACATGGAACCGACGGCTATGGCTGCCATGTAGCGTGACTCGCCCATGTGGCCGGTGATGGTCACGTCAACCAGTCCCAACAGGGGGACAGTGATGTTAGATATTATGGATGGCAGTGCCAGTTTGAGAATTCTCTTGTTCATCGGTGAGAGAGATGATAAATTTTACAGTTTGCAAAGTTACAGTTTTTTTTCAAACAGAGAAAACACGGCGAGATATAAAAACCGAATTTTGTTTTGCCAGTTCGGAAAAAAGTAGTAACTTTGCAATTTGAAATTTTAACAATTATCTTAGAAGAAACGAAATGATCAGAAAAATTCTGGTAGCCAACCGTGGTGAGATAGCCATCCGCGTTATGCGCAGTTGTTATGAGATGGGTATCCGTTCGGTGGCGGTTTACAGTACGGCCGACCGTCTGTCGCGCCATGTGTTGTTTGCCGATGAGGCGGAGTGCATAGGCGGAGCGGCGAGCATTGACAGCTATCTAAATATAGACCACATTATAGAGGCAGCGCACAAGCATAGTGTTGATGCCATACACCCGGGGTACGGCTTCCTGTCAGAGAATGCGGAGTTTGCGCGTCGTTGTACGCAGGAAGGCTTTATCTTCATTGGTCCGCGTCCTGAGACGATGGAGGAGATGGGTGATAAGATTAGCGCCCGAAAGAAGATGATAGAGGCTGGGGTGCCTGTGGTGCCTGGAACAGAGCAGCCGCTGCAGTCAGCAGAGGAGGCAGTGAAAGTCGCCAAGGAGATAGGATTCCCTGTTATGCTGAAAGCGTCGATGGGCGGCGGCGGTAAGGGTATGCGTCTCATTACTCGTGAAGAGGATGTAGTGGAGATGTATAACGCTGCCAGGAGCGAGGCGATGTCGGGCTTCGGCGATGACACTGTATATATAGAGAAGTTTGTGGAGGAACCACACCATATAGAGTTTCAGATACTTGGCGACACGCTGGGCAACGTGGTGCATCTCTATGACCGTGAGTGCAGCGTGCAGCGCCGCCACCAGAAGATTGTGGAGGAGACCCCGTCGCCGTTTATTGACGACGAGCTGAGGCATGAGATGGGCTCAAAGGCTGTGGCCGCTGCCAAGGCTGTGGGATATGTAGGTGCCGGTACCATAGAGTTCCTGGTGGATAAGTATCATCACTTCTACTTCCTTGAGATGAATACCCGCCTGCAGGTGGAGCACCCTATCACAGAGGAGGTGGTAGGCGTGGACCTGGTAAAGGAGCAGATACGCATAGCCAACGGTGAGCCTCTGCGCTACAAGCAGGAGGAGCTGTCACAGTATGGTCATGCCATAGAGTGCCGTATATGTGCCGAGGATACTGAGCACAACTTCATGCCGTCGCCAGGTATGATATGCCAGTTGCAGGAACCTCACGGCATAGGCACACGCATAGACTCGTATGTATATGAGGGATATGAGATACCTGTGCACTATGACCCTATGATAGGTAAGCTCATAGTATGGGCCACAACGCGCGAGTATGCCATAGAGCGTATGCGCCGTGTGTTGTATGAGTATAAGATAACGGGTCTGACAACAAACATACGTTATCTGCGTCGCATCATTGATGTGCCAGACTTTAAGAACGGTGACTATAACACTTACTTCATAGAGCGCAACGAGGAGCGCCTGCGCTCACGCTCAGGCTTCAAGAATGACTCTGAGCCTATGGCGGTGATTGCCGCATACATGGACTATCTGATGAATATGGAGGAGAACGCCGGGGTACAGCCTGATGCAGACCATAAGCCAAACGGCGCATTGAGCCGTTGGCGTGCCTTCGGACTGCAGAAGGGTGTGTTGAGAGTGTAGGTGGCAAATTATAACCAAATGACCAGACGACGAAATGGAAATACAAGTAGGAGATAAGACTTTGGATGTAACCCTCATAAACAAGGAGGGTAACAAGGTAAGCATAGATATAGACGGCAAGGTGTATGACCTGGATGTGGTGATGCTGCAGAACGGTACATGCTCATTGCTGTATAACGGCAACTCATATAATGCAGAGTTCGTGCGCGGTGAGGGCCGTAAGCATTATAGCGTGAACCTGAACTACTCTACGTATCAGATAGATATGCTTGACTCTCAGGCCAAGTATATGAAGATGCGTAAGCACAAGGGCGGCAGTGTGCAGGCTGACGTCATCAAGGCACCTATGCCATGTAAGATAGTGAAGATGTACTGCAAGCCGGGAGATGAGTTTAAGGCCGGTGACACGCTCTTCACTATGGAGGCTATGAAGATGCAGTCTAACTACAAGGTTACGGCTGACTGCAAGGTGGCTGACGTGCTGGTGGCTGACGGCGACACCGTGGCTGCAGAGCAGGTTCTTATTAAACTGGAATTAGGAGAGTAATCCATAACTTATAACTTTGTACAAAGTACAACAATGGCAAATAAACTGACAGCAAGAGAGAGAATAGAGACACTGCTTGACGCAGGCACGTTTGTTGAGATGGACAAACATGTGGTGCACCGTTGCACCGACTTCGGTATGGAGAAGAAACAGTTTGAGGGTGACGGCGTCATCTCAGGCTATGGAAAGATAGACGGCAGGGTGGTATTCGTATATGCCTTTGACTTCAGTGTGCTTGGAGGTTCGCTGAGTGCGGCTAATGCACAGAAGATAGCGAAGATACAGGACTTGGCACTGAAGAACGGCGCTCCTATCATAGGTCTTAATGACTCTGGTGGCGCACGTATACAAGAGGGTGTGGAGTCACTCACAGGCTTCGCGCATATCTTCCGTCGCAACGTGATGGCGAGCGGTGTGATTCCGCAGATCAGCGCTATCATGGGCCCTTGTGCTGGTGGTTCATGCTATTCTCCGGCACTGACAGACTTCATTCTGATGGTGAAGGAGCAGAGCCAGATGTTCGTAACCGGACCTAACGTGGTGAAGGCTGTGACCAACGAGGATGTGGACAAGGAAACGCTGGGTGGTGCCATGACACATAACTCAGTGAGCGGTGTGAGCCACTTTATCTGTGATGATGACGAGGAGACGCTGATGACCATACGCGAGTTGATAGGTTTCATTCCTTCAAATAACATGGAGGATGCACCGGTGTTGCCTGTCACAGACGAGGTAAACCGTGTATGTCACGAACTCGACAATGTAGTGCCGGTAGATCCTAACGTGCCTTATGACATACATGACATCATAGAGCCTATATGCGACCAGCAGTATTTCTTTGAGGTACAGCCTGAGTGGGCTAAGAACATCGTGGTAGGCTTCGGTCGTATGGCTGGACGCACGGTGGGCTTCGTGGCTAACCAGCCAAACTATCTTGCCGGTGCGCTTGATATTGATGCGTCTGACAAGGCTGCGCGCTTCATACGTTTCTGTGACTGCTTCAACATTCCGTTGGTAGCAGTGGAGGACGTACCGGGATTCCTTCCTGGCGTGAAGCAGGAGCATAACGGCATCATACGCCATGGCGCCAAGATAGTATATGCCTTTGCTGAGGCTACTGTGCCAAAGGTTACGCTGATAACACGTAAGGCATACGGTGGTGCTTACATCGTGATGAACTCTAAGTGTATTGGTGCTGACGTCAACCTTGCTTATCCTACAGCAGAGATTGCCGTGATGGGAGCAGAGGGCGCCTGCAATATCCTTTACCGTAAGGCTACACCAGAGGAGAGGGCTGAGCGTACACGTGAGTACAGGGAGAAGTTCGCTAATCCGTTGCCGGCAGCAAGACTGGGATATATAGATGAGATTATATCACCATGTGACACCCGTATACGCCTCATACAGGCTCTGGAGATGTCACGCAACAAGAACCAGAGCAATCCGCCGAAGAAGCACGGTAACATGCCGTTGTAATATAATGCGGATATGACGATAAAAGAATAAGGTGAGTATCACGATGATACTCACCTTATTTTGTTTTGGTTTGTCTAAAATAGTTGACTGCGTATTCCTATTATGGAAGGCTGATAGCCTCGTTAGGACAAACGCTTGCGCATGTGCCGCACTCTGTGCATGCGTCTGCGTCAATCTTGTAGATATCACCCTCAGAGATAGCCTCTACTGGGCACTCGCTGATACATGTTCCACATGCAATGCAATCATCACTAATTACGTAAGCCATAATGTTTCCTTTCTTTTAAGTTTATAATGTTTTTGTGTTAATGTTATCTGACAATTAGTCAATTTTAGGTATCTTCCCTCCCTCTTTTCTTGTTGCAAAGATAGGAAAAAGATTTTATACTACCTAATTTTAGGTAGTTTTTTTTTCAAAAAAAAGATATTTTGAGAAAAAAGACAGTTTTTGCCTTGTTAGTGAGCAATTTTTTTATAATAATGCCGTTTATAATGTATAAAGCAAGATGAAGAACCTGCGTATATATATATATATCATAATGTGTATGCTGCTGCCGTCGGCCGTCGTAGCCCAGGAGCGTACGGTGCAGAACCGTCCGTACACAGACTTGCGTCCACTGCATTTCGGTATTGTTGTGGGCACTAATATGATGGACATGAAGATGCGTCAGGTGGGTGACCAGATTCTGACGTTGAAGGATGAAACGCAGATGCCGTCCATGGTTACAGTAGATCAGGCAAACTGGGACCCTGGGTTTAATGTGGGTGTTACGGCGGAGGCAAGAATAAACGAGTTCTTTGCGTTTCGTATTGCCCCGCAGCTGTATTTCGGCACGAGGCAGCTGGTGTTCCAGAACATCAGGCAGTCGGCAGAACAGGGTTACAAGGTAGAGGAGAGGCAGTCGTTGAAAACCGTCTATGTAGGTGCGGACTGTGACATCATCTTCGCCTCAAAGAGGTTTAACAACCACAGACCGTACGTGATGGCGGGACTGACTCCTGTGTTGAACCTGTCATCAAAGAAAAGTGATTATGTACAGTTGAAGAACTATGACGTGTTCTTCAGCGTAGGTATGGGGTGTGACTTCTATCTGCCCTTCTTCAAACTACGACCAGAACTGAAATTCATGATAGGACTGACCAATGCCCTTTCGACGGAGCACCAGAAGACTATGCGTGAGGCAGAGACAATGCCTTACGCCGCCAGTGTGGACAGGGTAAAGAGCAAGATGTTCGTCCTCTCATTCTATTTTGAGTAAAAGTAATGTCGTTCGGGAAGTAGGTGGTGACTCCTGACGGAAAACAACAATCCTTAAAGCAAATATAGTGATAGATGGATATGACAGAGGAAAAGAAAAGTGAGAAGAAAATAAGTTTTTCTGAGGTAAAGCATAAGTTGTGGACTAAACGTTTTTTGTTTATAAAGGTTTGGGTGATAACATTTGTTCTCTCAGTTATTTGGATTTACCCGCAGCCGCGTTTCTATATAGCAAAGACAAGTTTGGCGCCTGAGGCTAATGGCGAGAGTACCAGTAGTCTGGCAGGGATAGCCTCTTCGTTTGGATTGAAACTTGGAAGCGGTACTACTGTCGATGCTCTTTATCCTTCTCTTTATCCGGATTTGATGGGGTCTAATGAGTTTATTGCCCGCATTATGCCGGTAAAGGTGACTACGTTTGATGGGAAGATAAAGACTGATTACTATACTTATCTGAAGAAACATCAGAAAGTGAATGTCCTGAAGTTGCCTTTCATTATGCTTGCAAAATCTGTTTCAAAGGCATTTGGAGATAAGCATGCAGCTCAAAACCTGAAGGCTACGGAACTGAATCCTTTTTGCTTGTCAAAGGATGATAATGACTTGTTTGAAGCTGCGAGAAGCAAAATAAGGTGCGAGGTGGATAAAAAGACGGATGTTATAACAATATCTGTAACAGATCAGGATAAACTGGTGTGTGCAGCATTGGCTGATAGCGTGTGTAGGCAGCTGCAGAATGCTATAATATTATATAGGACAAAGAAGGCGAATGCTGATGTGGTGCATTATAAGGAGTTGGCAGATAGCGCTTATGTAGAGTATCAGCATGCTATTAATGACTATGCTCGTTTTTGTGATTCTAACCAGGAGTCTATATTGCAGAGTGTAAACTCTAAGCGTGACAGGTTGGAAAACGCAATGCAGTTAAAATATACTACATATCAGACACTTGTTGCTCAGTTAGAAAACGCTAAGGCGAAGTTGCAGGAACGCACTCCTGCTTTTACCATACTGAGTGGTCCAAGTGTTCCTATCAAGCCAACAGGACCGAAAAGGGTTATGTTTATATTGGGAATGCTTGTCCTTGTCACTATAATTCTTGTGCCTAAGGTCATAGGTCAAGATATGTTCATGGCAATGTTAAGGAAAGTAGTATGATCTGTTGTGATGAGTGGACGTACATTTCATAGTGTAAGAAATAGTGCCGTTGCCATGGTTGTATTTGTATTCAACCTCGCATTGCAGTTTATTTCCCGAAAAGTGTTTCTTGATAGCTTGGGAAATGAGGTGTTGGGATTGAATACGACAGCAACGAGTATATTGCAGTTCTTGAATCTTGCAGAACTGGGAGTAGGTACGGCTGTCACCTTTGCTCTGTACAGACCACTTAACCATAAAGATTATGAAACGATAAATGAGATAATGACATTGCAGGGGTGGCTGTATCGCAGGATAGCCTTTGTGGTGATAGCAGGGAGTTTGCCGGTTATGGCTTTCTTTCCTTTGATATTCTCTAAGATGCAGTTGCCGTTATGGTATGCCTATGCCTCTTTCTCAGTGCTGTTGTTCAGCTCGTTGTTAAGCTATTTCGTGAATTATAAAGAGATATTGCTTACAGCCAGCCAGCAGGAATATAAGATACACTGTAGCTACAGGATGGCAATGCTGGTAAAAATAGTCTTCCAGATATTCTTTTTGAAGTGTATGGATAACGGCTATGTATGGTGGCTTATCTTGGAGGTTTGTTTTGCCATTATAGCTTCAGTGGTATTGAATTTCACAATACACAGATCTTTCCCATATTTGAGGAAATGCCAGATGGCAGGCGCGGAGTTGGTAAAGAAATACACGGACATTACAGTCAGAATAAAACAGTACTTCTTTCATAAGATAGCGGGCTTCGTACTGTTTCAGTTAGGTTCGGTAATCATTTATGCCTTCACTTCTCTGACTATGGTGGCTATATATGGCAACTATATGATTATAGTAAACGGTATATGGGGATTCCTGAATGCGATATTCAATGGCATGGCGGCAAGTGTCGGAGACCTTGTGGCAGAGGGTGATGCAAAACGTAATCTAAGTGTGATGAGAGAACTCTTTACGAGTCGTTTTCTTGTGGTTGGCATACTTACTTTTTCCATATTTATGTTAGCTAATCCTTTTGTCGCATTATGGGTAGGAGAGGAGTATGTGTTAGATAAATGGGCATTGTTGCTCATTGCCATAACCTTCTTTTTGAACAACATACGTTCGGTCGTGGAGTCATACATAGTGGCTTACGGGCTGTTCAAGGATATATGGGCTCCGATTGCGGAGGCTATATTAAACATTGGATGTTCTGTTCTCTTAGGATATTTTTGGGGACTTCATGGTATCTTGCTTGGAGTAATATGCAGTTTGATAGTGATAGTCTTTATCTGGAAACCCTATTTCCTCTTTACAGAGGCTATAAAGGCTCCTTGCAGTATGTATTATATGATGTTTCTCAAACACTTGGTACCGTTTGTGGGAGTGTCTGTGGCTACGATATGGATGTTCAACATTTGGGGGACTCAGGATGTCAGCAGTTTTCCAAGACTTATTTTGTATTCAATAGAGTTGGTTAGCGTATTTACTGTGTTGATGTTCTCTATCCAATATGTCATAGAGCAGGGAATGCGTGATTTTATAAAAAGATTTATAAGAAGAAGTAGATAAATGCCCAAAGTATCTGTCATAGTTACAGTGTATGGTGTGGAACGTTATATAGAACGTTGTGCAAGAAGTCTTTTTGAGCAGACATTGGATGATATGGAATATATCTTCGTTGATGACTGTTCAAAGGATAGCTCAATAAGTGTATTGGAGAATGTTATTACGCAATACCCGTTGCGTAAGGGACAGGTCAGAATCGTGCATCATGAACAAAACAAGGGGGTGTCACGTGCTCGCGAGACAGGTGTGAGAGAGGCTTTAGGGGAATATATAGCGCATTGTGACAGTGATGACTGGGTTGAACCAGGGATGTATGAGTCTATGTATAACTATGCTATACGGAATAACTGTGATTTTGTGAAATGCGCTCATGCTAAGACTGACGGTAAAGATATACGGGTGGTGTGCCGTGCTAAGGCAGGCAAGGATATGTCAAGAGATATCGTTGTGCGATGGGCATTGCAAATTAAAGGATGGGACTCGTTGTGGGATACTCTTGTCAAGCATGATGTGTATGTAAAGTCAAGGCCGGAGTTTACGGACAATGCTATGTTGGAGGACTTTTTCTTGAGTGTCCAATTGTTATGTAATTCAGAAAAGATAGGCTATATTGATGTACCGTTCTATAATTACTTTGTAAATCCAACCTCTTGTTGTAATACATCGGATATTGCATCTTATGTGAAAAGAGCAACACAAGCACGTGTTAATGCGAATTGGATAATATCCTATGTTAAAAAGTATGTGAGTGTTAGTCCGAAGGATATAAATACCACGAAGTGGGCGGTCAAGAATATGCTCATTCCGATAATGGACGACAAGGATAACCGAAAGATATGGGACGATATATATCCAGAGATTACTTATAAGGTGCTATTCCTGACGCCAATTTCCTGGCGTGATAAACTACGGTTCTATTCTGCAGAGTTTAATCTGTATAAATGTTTTAAGCGGTAATGGGCGACTTGTTTGTAGTAGTCATAAATGCAATGCTGTATGTTGTGTTGTTCGTGCTGACATTACAACTGAACAGGAAGATAGGGGTGTCAGAGATACTCTTGTCTATATATGTTGTGGTGGCATTCTTCTGTGTGATATATTTCTTGGAGAGCCCTTCGGCATGGAACCTGTCGCTTTTTAATCTCGTATATCTGTTCCTTGTATTTTGTATCTTTTTTGTTCCTGTTATGTCTGACGAAAAGAACGAAGTGAAGGAATGTCCTTTGATATATTATTCTATATATAAGAAAGTGGGCTGGCTTTATATCATAATGTCTCTATATAGTTGTGTGGTGTATATACCGCAAGTGTATCTTGCACTGACAAATCCTAACTGGGCAGAGATATATGAGGAGGCACACGATGTAATAGAAGGAAATATATACACTAAACTTGCTAACCTTTTCTTCCATCTCAGGTATTTGGGAATGATATTGTTCTTCTCGTTCCTGACGAGGAAAGAAGAGAAGAAACTTTATGTGGTGTTGATGGGCGTGTCGGCGTTTCTTCCTGTTGTTCTCGTTGCCATGCTTCAGGCAAGTAGAGGGGGCATGGTTGCCTTGGCAATAAGTATAGCTTTGTCGTTCAGAATGTTTAGTCCGGCAGTGCCTAGGAATGTGGTGCGTAGTATGTATAAACTGGCTCTTGTGATAATACCTTTAATGGTTGCATATTTTATTGCAGTGTCGGTCAGTCGTTTTGAGGAAGCCAAACAAGGAGACTTTGACTCAGCAGAGTCCTCGTACGTTATGTATTTGGGTGAGTCGATGCTATATTTTGATGACGGCGTGATGAATGGTGTTACGGAGTATGCCGAAGGTGGTTACTTATTTGATATACCAGAAAAGATAAGTCAGATAAAGGGTGATCACTTTGGTGTGCATTTTATGACATTCATAGGGTGCTTATATCTTGATTTCGGACCTTACGGCACATTGATATATGCGTTGCTGGTGGCTGCATATTGGAGGCTCTTTATGCAGAAGAAACGTAAGGGTATCCCCGAGTTGTTCTTTTTGTTGACATATCTGATGTATTTGTTTAATGGCGTGTTTGTCATGGGATATGGATATGGAATACAGTGGATTGAGGCGATATTCATATATATAGCACTGAGAGTAGCAGAGTTGATTTATAGGAAAATATACAAAGTTGAAGAAGATGAATTGGGTGTTGAGTCTGCAAAGTTATTATCATAGGTTTATGAATCATGCCTTTACTGCTGTCGTAAAGGGCGGATTCAAATCCTTTGGAAAAAGAGCCATATTGTCACACAGATATTTAGAGTTGCGTGGGATAGGGAGTATCTCTATAGGCTCTATGACATACATGGCGGAGGGACTGTACCTGTGTTCTTGGCAAGGAGGTGAAATCAGTATTGGTGACAGTTGCTCTTTTGGCGCATACAATCATATAACATCTTCTAATAAGATACATATAGGAAACGGACTGCTTACAGGTAAATGGGTGACAATTACGGATAATTCACACGGCTTGTCAACAATGGCGGACATGGCAAAACGACCTTTGGAAAGGAATATTGTTTCTAAAGGCGAGGTGAACATAGGAGATAATGTTTGGATAGGTGACAAGGTGACCATCCTGCCAGGTGTGCATATAGGTGACGGGGCGGTGATTGGCGCAAATGCCGTAGTAGTAAAAGATGTTCGTCCATATACTGTAGTAGGAGGTAATCCGGCAAAAATAATAAAGGAAATATGAAACCACAGATAATAGCATTTTATTTACCACAATATCACCCGACTCCTCACAATGATGAATGGTGGGGTAAAGGCTTTACGGAATGGACTAACGTAGCGAAGGCAAAACCTCTGTTCCATGGTCATGAGCAACCCAAGATACCAGCAGACTTAGGATTCTATGACCTTCGTCTGGCAGAAGTGCGTGAGCAACAGGCCGAGTTGGCATGTGAGGCTGGTGTTGACGGGTTTTGTTATTATGAGTATTGGTTTGGCAATGGCCATGAGGAACTTGAACGTCCATTCAGAGAGGTGGTGGAGAGTGGAAAGCCAGATTTCCCTTTCTGTTTATGCTGGGCTAATGAGTCGTGGTATCAGAAATTCTGGAATATAGACGGAGCGGTTGTAGATAAACGCATATTGGCAGAGCAGAGATATTTGGGCGTGGAAGATTATAAGGCACACTTCATGGCACGTTTGGACGCTTTTAGGGATGAAAGATATGTGCGGGTAGATGGAAAACTTCTGTATCTTATATACCAACCGTTTGACAGTCCGGAGATAAGCACATTCATGCAAACATGGCAGCGTCTGGCCAAGGAGAACGGATTGCCTGAGTTCTATTTTGCAGCCTTTACGTATCATGCAGACAAGGAGGGCGGAGAGATAATGTCTCTTGGTTTTGATGCTGTAGTGTCATGTAGAAACAACAGAAACAGGGTGCGTAACCTGTCATGGCTCGTAAGAAAAGTGATGAGTAAACTGTTCCAAAGGCCAAGGACGATAGCGTACAAGAAAGTATGGCCTAAGCTTATCAGCAATCTGGAGCGTACAGATAACAGATATATACCGGTAATAATGCCTAATTGGGACCATACGCCACGCAGCGGGGTAAACGGCGACCTCTTCACAGGCAGCACTCCACAAGAGTTTGGAAAGCATTGTGAAGACGTGTTGTCATCAGTATGTGCCAAGCAGAATCCTCTTGTGTTTATTAAATCATGGAATGAGTGGGGAGAAGGCAACTATATGGAACCAGACATGAAGTATGGCAAGGGTATGATTAAAGCCTTGCGTAAGGTGGTTGACAAATTGTCTTGATAACAGGATCTATGCGCGACTGAGGTCTTCATAAAGAGCGCTGTAGTCGTTTGCCATGCGTTCCCAGCTGAATTTATTTGAATTCTTTATTCCCTCGGATTTGACACTGTTAATCAGTTCTGTATTGTTGAGAAGTGATAGTTTGTCAGCCAGTTCTTTCTCTGTCAGTTCCTTCATTAGTAAAGGAGTTTCTCCGATTATCTCGGGTATAGACGAGGCATTATATGCAATGACAGGGCAACAAGAGCGCTGTGCCTCAAGTACCGGCAACCCGAACCCTTCGTAGGATGAAGGGTACACTAGTGCGGCAGCATGGTTATAGTACAAGTTCAGACTCTCATCGCTTACACGACTGAGACATTTATATTGTGATGCGGGCATTATTGCCTGCATCTTTTTTTGTTCCCTGGGTGTTAGCTGACTACCTATAATAAGTAGGTTCCAATGTGTGTGGGCGACGGCGTTGGCAGTAAGCCAAAAGTTCTTGTACTCATCCCTCCTGCCAATGAATACTACGTATGAACCGGCAGGGAAAGGCAGTTTTTCTGGTTCAGGTTGGGTGAGCAGTTTGTGGTATACATCTGACACTCCATTGTATATTACATGTATCTTACTTTCTTGAACATCAGGCATCAGTCTCATTAGGTCTCTTTTTGTGTTTTCTGATATGCATACCACGGCTGCAGAATGGCGTATGGCAGCATACTTCTGCCAAGTGTGCATTTTTTGCCTTAAGCCACTTCGGAATAGTTCATAAGTAAAATCATGTACTGTTGTTATGTTTATGGCGTTTTTGTTAGTACAATAGCGGTAGTAAGAAGAATGGAAAATAAAAGGTTCTTCTTTAGATATTCTTACGGGCAGATAGCGTGATATGCGTGGAATCTTTATTGTGCGTATAATGTCTTTTTCAGGGATGTTGAGTTTGCTTCTGTTATGATTGTATGTCTTTGAGACATCAATATCCACAAACTCCGTACACTTGGCTGGTGTAATCCTGCTTAGTAGTTCCTCCCAGACAACTGATATGCCTCCGAATTGTTGTATTGCAAATATTATATTGTCGTAAATAATTTCCATTGTGTAAATTTACTTGTGCTTTGCAAATTTACTAATAAAATATGATTTGATGTATATAGAGTTCTTGTTTGGAGCAATAAAAAAAGAAAAATTACGTTTTTTTAATATAAGAACAATAGTGATGAAGATATCTCTTATAACTACGACATATAATAGTTCGGCTACGTTGCGTGACACGATGGAATCGGTGCTTGGACAAACTTATACGGATGTGGAGTATATAGTTGTTGATGGTGCCTCAAATGATGGGACTGTTGAGATAATCAAAGAATATGAGCCACGGTTTGGTGGTAGAATACGTTGGATAAGTGAAAAGGATAAGGGACTGTACGATGCTATGAACAAGGGCATAAATATGGCTACTGGTGATATCGTTGGTATATTAAACAGTGATGACTTCTTTACCTCTAACACGGTTCTGCAGAGTGTGGCAGAGGCATTCTTTGATGATATTGATGCAGTGTATGGAGATATTCACTTTGTCCGTCCCTCTGATTTAAGTAAAAGCGTAAGATACTATAGTTCTCGTAATTTCCGTCCGTGGGCATTGCGCTTTGGCTATATGCCTGCCCATCCTTCCTTTTATGTGCGCAGGGAGTTGTTTGAGAAGTACGGAGTCTACTCTTTAAACTACAGGTTGGCAGCAGACTATGAGATGATGGTGCGTCTCTTTCGTAAGGCAAAGATTCGTTACAAGTATTTGCCTATAGATATGGTTACTATGCGCACAGGAGGAATGTCCACAAGAAGTGTTCGCAATAGGTTACAACTGACAGTGGAGGATGCTAAAGCATGTCGGGAAAATGGGATGTACTCTAATTTCCTGCTGTGTTCTTGTAAGTATATTACAAAGTTTTTTGAGTTTATATAAAGCAAGAAGGGCATGTTTTTCAAAAACATGCCCTTCTTACTTTTATTTTATTTCAAATGTTCTCTGATATTCTTGTTTTCCGTTCTCTTTCTTGCTGATGAAATAGTTGATGATAAGGTGCATCATGATGAACAGTACAATATCAACGATTATCATCACGGTCTGTGATATGTATGCCGCCATCAGGTAGTTCGCTATTACGAACAGCATTGACATCGCCAGCAGTATCAGCATTGTGAGATGGGTGTTGAGGCCTGTGCGCATCAGTTTGTGGTGTATGTGGTTCTTGTCAGGCAGGAAAGGGTTACGGCCGTCTCTTATGCGGCTCGCCATCACCCTTATCACGTCAAGACACGGGATGATGATGGTGCTGACGGCTACAATGCCCACGTTGTGGAAATAAGGATTCCATACAGGTGTGAGCTGCCAATAGTGCAGTATAAGGAAAGCCAGAGTGAAACCCAGTGTCAGACTGCCTGTGTCGCCCATGAAAGTCTTGTGCTTATGTGCATATACGTTGTAGTAGAAAAACGCTATCAGTACTCCCACGTATGTCAGTGACAGCAGAGCCCATATAGTGTCGCCCGTCGTAATGTTGAGTATAGCAATTACGGCGAGAGCCATGATAGATAGTCCTGACGCCAGTCCGTCAATGCCGTCAATGAGGTTCATGGCATTGGTTACATATACGGAGAACAACACTGTGACAGGCATACCTATCCAGAAGGGTATCTCGTTGATGAAGAATATATACTGCAGGTTGCTTATCCACAGTCCGCTTATGCATGGCAATGCAGCCGCAAGTATCTGTACTACGAACTTTATGCGGTAGCTTACACCGTGCAGGTCATCATACAAGCCTATGATATAGAGCATCATCGCACCTCCCATGTAAGCCACGAATGTCTGTACCACCGCTCCTTGCCACAGTCGGTGGGTGTCCACGTCAAACCTCAGCATCAACACTATTACCACGGCAGTGGCTATGATGACAATGGGCAGAAACACCACACCTCCCAGTCGCGGTATGGGTAGTTTGTGTACCTTTCGGCTGTCGGGTAAATCAAAGATGTGGAGCTCGTGTGAGAGCTCCACAATCTTTGGTATCAGTTTGATGCCTAATACTAAGGCTATCAAAAATGCTATTATAAGAAAATAATATACCACCTTGCTGTGCTTATTTCACCATTACTACAAGATACTTGCTTGTTGACCAGAACTTCTCTGGGTTTGTAATGCGGAGCACATACTGTTTCTGTGCATCCTGCTGCAAGGTGTATGTGCCAGCAGGGTGTGTGGTAAGAATCTTCGCAGACTTAGAGCAGAGCTTAATCTCCTTGTCCACGCGCATGTCTGCCTTGGTGAAATAGTTCTTGTTGAAGTTGTCCTTCTTCAGCACGTCGCCGCTCTGGTAGATGTTGTTAGCCTTCAACTCCTTCTTTGTTCCGAATACATAGTACACGGTGTGGAGCTCCTTGTCCTGGTTGCTGATGGTCTCGGCGTTCTTAGCAGCCTCCTCCTTCAGTTCTGTCACGTTAGTGTTCAGCTCAGCAACAGTCTGGTCAAGCTCAGCAATGTGAATGTTCTTCTGCTCCAGTTCGGCGCGCAGCTGCTGCAGCTCGTTGTTCTTGTCCTCCAGTTCCTTGGTGAGGCTCTCCACCATCTTCTTGAACTCGGCAGAGCGTGTGCTGCCCTCGCGTACCTGGCGCTGCAACTTTGCAATCAGCTCCTTGTTGTGCTTCATACGCTCCTGTATGTTCTTCATACTCTCGCGTATCTGTGCAGGCTGACTGGCACCCTCGCCGGCCTTGGCAAGGCTAACCTTCTCCTCATCAGCTTCGATGAGGCGGAAACCCTCCTGTATCTCGTTGAACGTACCCATCATATCGTTCAACTCATTATCTTTCTGGTCAAGTACGCGTTGCAGAGAGTCAATGCGCTCGTCTGCCTGCTGTACGGTTCCGTTCTTGCCTGTCTGTGTGCAGCTGGCAGTGAGAACTGCGGCTACTGCGAATAGAATAATCTTTTTCATTTCTTTTTTGTTAGGATTAGTTTATTTGCCTTACAAAATTAAGCAAAAAAATGTGATATACCAACATTGGTATATCACATTTTTTGTTGAATATACAAATAAATGTTAAAAATGTCTGCCGTTCATGTGTATCATGTTGAAAAACTCGTTGCGCAGCTGGGTGTCCTCCTTGAAACAACCGGTAAAATATGACACAGTCATGTCGCCGTTGTTTCTCACGCCTCTCATGCTCTTGCACAGGTGTTTTCCCTTCATCACTATGGCGAAGCCCTTCGCTGTGTTGTCAAGGGCATCAGCCAGCATGTCTATTATCTCTCGGCACAGACGCTCCTGCAACTGGAGCTTTGCGGCGCAGTATCCCACTACTCTCGCCACCTTTGATATGCCCAGTATGTTACCGTCGGCGCTGGGTATGTAGGCGAAGTAATACTGTCCGAAGAAAGGCAGCATGTGGTGCTCACACATGGAGTAGTACTCACCGCTGTCAAATACCATCTCTGACTGGTGTGCAGTATTCCTGAACGTAGTGATGTGAGGCTTCTTCTCGGCATTATATCCGCGGAATATCTCATCATACATACGTGCTATGCGCTCAGGTGTGCCGAGCACTCCCTCACGCTCAGGGTCGTCGCCTATGTAGCGTATTATGGTGCGCAGAGCGTTGAGCAGTTCCTCCCGGCTTACTGTATGTTTATTATCTTGTGTGTTTGCAGTGATAGCTTCCATTTTGGATTGCTTAATATATAGTTAATTGTTTCTTTCAGTGTCTTCTTATTCTTCTCCTCGTCGCCGCTGTCAATGGGCTGCAGGCGCAGTTCCTTTATGCCTGGCATCATGGCAGTAATGGCGGCTTGGTCAGCGTATAGCGGTCTCTCTCCGTCAAACAGGACCTTCAGCTCGTCAATGCGTTGAATCCTTACCGGCAGGCTCTTTGGCGAGCATGTCACCCAATCGGGCTTGCATCCCTCGGGCAGTGGCGTGGAGCCGTTGGTTTCTATCTGTATGTAGAACCCTGCCTGGTGCAGCAGTGTGGTCAGCAGTGCCGTAATCTGCAGTGTAGGCTCTCCACCTGTTATCACTATGTGTCGGGTGGGGTAGTGTGACACTGCACTTACAATCTCCTCCTCGCTCATTTCCTTACTCTCCTGGTGCTGGGTATCGCAGAAAGCACAGCGGGCATTACATCCGCTGAGACGCAGAAACACTGCCGCGGTGCCGGTGTGCAGGCCCTCGCCTTGCAGCGAATAGAATATCTCGTTTACTTTCATGCTCTTAATGTTGGAATGAAGTCTTGTGATGAGTCGTCAGGTGGTAAACAAAAAAACTGTTTACGTCTTTCCATACGGCGCAGTTGCGTTAACAATAGGGCATCAGCCGTTCAGCCTCAGTCCTGCTCATATATGGCAACATTGCCCACACTCTCCTGTACCTCCACGCGGTAGCATTGAGGTATCTGGTCGGCTATCCATTTTGCAATGTTCTCAGCCGTAGGATTAAAAGGCAGGAGTTCGTTGAAGTTTCCGTGGTCCAGATATCCGTGTATCTGTTCCTTAATCTTAGTGAAATCTGCCACCATGCCGTCGGCGTTAAGTTGTGCTGACTTACAAAATATGGTCACCACCCAGTTATGGCCGTGCATGCGCTGGCACTTACTCTCGTATGACAGCTTGAGCTGATGACAGCCCGCTATCTCCATTGTCTTCTTTAAGTAATACATCGTCGAAGTTTTTTATTCAGGGTTCTCTTCTACCTGATAGGTTTTTTAATTCAAGTGCAATGTATCGCACGAAGCAAGAAATGAATGTCTGTTTGGCAGGTTCATGGTCGCTGTGCGATTTTGCGAGTGCAATGTATCGCACGAAGCAAGAAATGAATGTCTGTTTGACAGGTTCATGGTCGCTATGCGATTTTGCGAGTGCAATGTATCGCACGAAGCAAGAAATGAATGTCTGTTTAGCAGGTTCATGGTCGCTGTGCGATTTTGCGAGTGCAAAGTTACTACTTTTACTTGAAACGCCAAAACTTTTTCTCTGTTTTCTTTCCCGAATGGAAATAAAGTGTTAATTTTGCAACTCCAAAAAGTAAGACACATCAGGTCATGTTGACCTTTTATTTATTTTATTAATTAACAAAACAACTACAAAAACTTTTAATGAAAAAGACAGTATTAAGGTGTCAGCACCGTCTGCGTTTCAAGAGTTTCTCGAGGAAGAGCTATGCCCTTTTCTCAGTGCTTGGTCGTGAGGTGCTCATCGGTACTCTCAGTGTCTCTACACTCTCTCATGCCAAGGCAGAGGGCGTAAGCGTGGTGACGGCAGCTGCCGCCGACTCGCTTCAGCGTAGTGAGCTGCGTCTTGACGAGGTGGTGGTGACGGGAACGCGCACGCCGCTGACGCAGGAGGAGAGCGCCAAGATTGTTTCTGTCATCACGCGCGAGGACATTCATCGTGCGGCGGCAGAGAGTATTAACGATGTGTTGAAAATGGCCACGGGCGTAGATGTCCGTCAGCGCGGTGGCTTTGGTGTACAGACGGACATCTCCATCGGCGGAGGTACTTTTGACCAGATTGCTATTCTTCTTAACGGTGTCAATATCAGCAATCCACAGACAGGACACCTCAGTGCCGACTTCCCCGTTTCCCTTGATGACATAGAGCGTATAGAAGTGCTTGAGGGCGCTGCATCGCGTGTGTATGGCGCACAGGCGTTTAACGGAGCGATAAACATCATCACTTCTCCCGGCGCTTCTTCCCAAGGCATGCGTAACGCCGTCGCCGTGGAGGGCGGCAGCTACGGCACGTTCGGACTGTCGGGCCGCGTGTCACCGTTCCCTGAGGGCAGCACCACCATGCATGCCTTGTCTGCAGGTTACAAGCAGAGCGACGGAGGTACGGAGAACAGCTATTTCCGTAAGTCGCAGGGATTCTATCAGGGACGTTATACCTCGTCGTCGCAGCGTTACGTCAGGCTCTCTTCGCTTACATGGCAGCTCGGCGTCAGCACCATGCGCTATGGTGCCAACACGTTCTATTCAGCCGCCTATCCCCGGCAGTATGAGTCGGATACGCGCCTCTTCGCCTCTGCTACGGCCAATGTGGCGATAGGCAGCGTGAATGTACAGGTCACGCCTTACTGGAACCGTAACCATGACCATTTCCAACTCATACGCGGCACCTCCACAGGCGAGAACTTCCACCGCAATGACGTGTTGGGTCTTGCGGCGCAGGCTTACACCGACTGGCAGCTCGGACGCTCCAGCATAGGTGCCGAACTGCGTAAGGAGCGCATCATATCCAGCAACCTCGGACAACCGCTCAGCGAGGCTGACTACATAGAGGTGTGGCGCCATCCAGACCATTACTATACAAAGAAATGCGGACGCACTGACTTCAGCATCTATCTGGAGCACAACGTGCTGCTGAGGCGTTTCACCGCCTCGCTCGGTGTGGTGGCAAACCGTAATACAGGCTATTCTGACTCCTTCCGCCTCTATCCAGGCATCGACATCAGTTACCGCCCCTCCAGCCACTGGCGGTTCACTGCTTCGTGGAACATGGCGTTCCGTATGCCTACGTTTACCGACCTCTTCTATAAGTCGCCCACGCAGCAGGGCAACATCGGACTGAAACCAGAGAAGGTCAGCTCTGTGCGCATAGCAGCGAAGTACACCCATCCGGCTATAGACTGTCAGCTGTCGGCCTTCTATGACCACGGCACCGACATGATAGACTGGGTGATGTACACTGCGGAGGATATATACCACTCGGCAAACTTCAAGCTCGACAACTGTGGCTTTGAGACCAACGTGACGCTGCGTCCGCAGGCACTCATGCCGCGCTGCCCTGTCACATTGGTAAAGGTAGGCTATGCCTATATATCGCAGACTCGTCACGACGATGTGGAGATATTCAAGTCTAACTATGCCATGGAGTACCTACGCCATAAGTTCGTGGCTACCCTTGACCACAAGATAGTGTCGCGCCTCGCGGCGTCGTGGTCGTTCCGTTGGCAGCAGCGCATGGGCTCATATATTATATATAAGGAGAACAAGTCCACGGGTGTGGCACATGACTATACACCCTTTGGTCTGCTCGACCTGAAACTGCGCTGGCAGGCTCCACGCTATGAACTCTCGTTGTCGATGAACAACCTCACTTCTTACAGATATTATGACATCGGCAATGTCATTCAACCGGGTTTCTGGCTGATGGCAGGGGCAAAACTGAGATGGTAGAATATAAGAAATGAGTGTGCCTCAACAGAGGTAATTCGTTTCTTGTTAAAAACGCCAAATCGCTAAAATGTCCTATTTGCAGCCTTCCGTTAACGCCTCGTGCTTGCGATATTTCAAAATTATTTCCCGCTGGTCGCGTACAGCGAAATCTACGGAGGGTTGTAACTATCTGATAATCAGTAGTAGGATATAAAAAGGCATAAAAAAACGGTAGTTTTTGCCCTGTAAAAGCTATGCTTTCATGGTGTAAAAGCTATCGAATGACACTCTAAAAGCTATGCTTTCACATCGTAAAGTGATAGCTTTCACGAAAAAGGGGGCGCGAAAAGT
>JAEEGF011767994.1_pt1 | contig 47596 bp, 32 predicted proteins | sample 9134171 | NCBI WGS metagenome assembly JAEEGF01 (sample SAMN16246542, study PRJNA631951) | gut metagenome | biome: gut microbiome; feature: rumen; material: AP-attached | host: Bos | place: Iran: Karaj | collected 2018-10
CGCGATAATACTGTGATCGAGATGCAGAATGGTCTGACAGAGGACGGTGCCTTCTGCACAGAGCTTAAGAATAATCTTGGAAATATCCATATCAATCTCCTTGCATACGGTGCAGACAAGTTTATTCTTGCGGTTGGCGAAGATTTAGGCGATGTGGCTGTATTTGCGGGTCCGGGCAACGATGACGGCTCGACCTTCGAGATCATCCCATACGCGGATGAGATATATAAATAGATCATCAGGCTTTTATAAGCGGATGAAATGTATAAATAAATCAAATAATGGAGAACGACAGTGGCTAAATTAGGAAGAAATGATGCATGCTGGTGCGGCAGTGGCAAGAAATACAAGGCATGCCATGAAGAATTTGACAGAAAGATAGAATACTACAGGAATCTGGGACATCAGGTTCCGTCACATGAACTGATCAAGACACCATTCCAGATCGAGAAGATCAAGGAAGCGTGCAAGGTCAATGTGGAAATACTTGATACCGTTGCCGAGAAGATCGCAATCGGTATGAGCACGGAAGACATAAATACAATCGTAAATGAAGTAACCTACAGGAATAATGCTATCCCTGCACCGCTCAATTATGAAGGTTTTCCGAAGAGTGTCTGCACTTCGATAAATGATGCTGTATGCCATGGTATTCCGGATGAGAACGAGATACTGATGGATGGCGACATCATCAATGTTGATGTTTCAACCATCCTTAACGGCTACTTTGCTGACTCTTCAAGAATGTTCATGATGGGAAATGTTTCCGACGAGGACAGAAAGCTTGTTGAGGTTACCAAGGAAGCTATGATGAAGGGACTTGAGCAGGTTAAGCCATGGACCTTCCTTGGAGATATGGGCCAGGCAGTTAATGATCACGCAAAGGCGCACGGTTATTCGGTTGTGCGTGAGATAGGCGGCCACGGCGTAGGTCTCGAGTTCCATGAGGAGCCTTGGGTAAGCTATGTAAGTAAAAAGGGAACAGAGATGCTTCTCGTTCCGGGTATGATCTTCACGATCGAGCCTATGATAAATATGGGTGGACCGGACATCTTCGTTGATGAAGATAATGACTGGACTGTATATACCGATGACGGATCGAAATCTGCACAGTGGGAGATACAGGTGCTCGTGACAGAGGACGGCCATGAGGTTCTGAGCTGGTAATATAAAAAAATCCCCGTAAGGGGATTTTTTTAGTTGAATCCAACTAACTTCTGCGAAATAGTATAACCAACCTTGATTATGAACATACCAGGGCGGGTTTTCATCTGCATAACCTTACCGAGGATGTTGCGGTGAACGTATTTGTACTGTGAGCCGTGCTTCTTTAGGTAATTCCAGAGGTCGTCGCGTTTTGCGAGAGATTCAGGAGTTCCGATCTTGATAAGGAAGGCGGTAGATACCGTCATCATCATTGCAAGGTACTGGCTCATATAGCGGCGCAGCATACAGTTGTCCACGTTTCTGAGGCTGTGGTCATCGATCATAAGCTTGGTTACGAGAACCTGCTGATCGATCCTGCCCATCATGACCTTCTCATTTACAGACTGGTCAGCACGACCGATAACATAATGATAAAGATCTACATCAAGATAATAAACCTTCTTAACGAATGGAAGCGGATGATAAACATAAATGTTATCAACGTAGAAGGTGTGCTTTGGCATCTTGATTCCGGTCTTTCTGAGGAGCTGAGTCCTGTATATAACCGAATGCATAAGGATATTCTGCCATGGCATGAACTTGCCCAGCTTATCCCAGGTGAAAGGCGTCCTTACCGGCATAACCCCGCGGTAGCCTATCCTCTTCTTATGCTTCTTGCCAAGCTTTTCATAAACATAATCTGAGATGATCATATCGAAGGAATTGTCGATAGCCTCATTCTCAGCGATGAAATTCATTACTGCTGCAAGTGCGCGGCGGTTAAGCCAGTCGTCACTGTCAAGCACCTTGTAGTATTTTCCCAGGGCAGCGGCAAGGCCGGTCATAACGGCATCACCGTGTCCGCCGTTTTCTTTATGAATGACTCTGACGATGTCAGGGTATTTTTTTGCATAATTATCTGCTAATTCCGGAGTACTGTCCGTTGAACCGTCGTCAACGATGATTATCTCGATGCGGTTGTCGCCGATAAGGATCGACTTCATTGCACGTGCAAGATAATCCTGCGAATTGTAGCAAGGTATTGCAATTGTAAGTAGTTTTTCTTTGCTCATATCATAACCCCATTTTTTAATATCTAATTCCTCGACCGGTTATGCAACAGTTTCGGATACTTCAGATTTTTCCACATCAGCTTCGGTAGTTGTCTCGGCTTCTGCCTTGGCTGCCTTCTTCTCGCGCATCTTCTTAAGGTCGCCCGGAAGATATATCGGAAGATAGAAGAGGAAAGCCAATCCGAAAGCACCGATAACGTCTATGATCGAATGCTGCTTCAGGAATACGGTCGCCGCAATGATAAGTATTGAAAGTATTACAACAAATACAGTTACCAGCGGATGCTTCTTCCTGAGTCTCGACTTCAGTATCGCTGTCTCAACACAGAGCGTATTGTAAACGTGGATACTTGGAAATACATTTGTCGGCGTGTCGGTTTTGTAAAGGTATCTGACTATCTTCGCACAGATATTATTCTTGGAAAGATCTGCTGTGCTCGGACGAAGCTGAAGGGCGTTCGGCCAGAAATAACAGATAATGATGAAGGCTGTCATTCCGAGAGCCAGAAACCACGCGAGCTTCTTGAAACCTTCGAAATCGTAAATTATAAAAAGACCTACCGAAACGAAGATAAAGGCAAACCACAGATAGTAAGGGATGATGAAGTATTCGCAGAAAGGAATACTGTCATCAATCGAACTGTGAATATAGTGGAAAGCCACATCATTTCTCTTCTCCAAAGCGAAGAAGCTTATGAAGTAGGCAGGTATATACAATAGCCATAGACAATATTTATATTTTTGAAACTTAGTTTTATTATCCATAATAAAGACAGTTTAAAATAAAAGTCACGTAATGTCAAAGATTAGTTTTTATATTTGCAATGTTTTGGTTCTTTATAACGCTCTTAAATTGTGGTATACTATTCTGTAATTATCGGATGACGCGCCAGAGGCAGACTATCGGCGGCTGAAGCTGCCCCTGGAGAGGCAGTTAAAGCGGTTGCCCGGGATGTATTTGGGAGAATATTTATAATAAGGGGTGCAGTGAAATGAGTGAATTATATGAGAACAGAGAGCTTTCGTGGCTGAGGTTTAACGAGAGAGTTTTGGAGGAGGCCGAGGATGAGAGGAATCCACTGTGTGAGAGGCTCAGCTTCCTGTCAATCTTCCAGACGAATCTGGACGAATTCTTCATGGTCAGAGTCGGGTCTCTCCATGACCAGATGCTTCTTGAAAATAATCCTAAGGAAAATAAGACAAATATGACTGCCGAGGAGCAGATCGATGCGATAGCCGACAGAGTCAAGGTTCTTGCGGCAAGGCATGATATGGCTTACAGGGAGGAGATGAGCAAGCTTGAGAAATACGATATCAAGATCATCAACTTCGCAAAGCTTGACGCCAAGCAGGGCGAATATCTGAAGATGTATTTCGACCATGAGATACTTCCGCTCCTGTCGCCGATGACTGTTTCCAAAAAGCAGCCGTTCCCATTTATAAAGAATAACGAGATATACGCTGTATCTGTGCTTGCAAGTAAGAGCAACAAAGAGCGTCTGGGTATCATCCCTTGCAATGACGGAATGTTCAGAAGGCTCATCCAGATACCGGGAAGCGCAGGCTACTATATGCTTGCCGAGGAGCTGATCCTTCATTTCCTGCCGGATGTATTTTCAGGCTATACAGTTGTAAGTAAGTCACTGGTAAGGGTTACGAGAAATGCCGACATCGACGCCGATAAGGTTTACGACGAGGAACTTAACTACAGAGACCATATGGCGGAGGTTATCAAGCAGAGACGTAAGCTCTGCCCTGTCCGCATGGAATATACAAGAGATATGGACAAGAAGGTACTTCAGAGAATACGTGAGCACCTCAACATCAGCGAAAATATGATGTTCAAGAAGGGTTCGCCGCTGGAGCTTTCCTTCCTGTTTGATATTCAGGATACACTGAGACATAAGCCGGAGCTCTTCTTCGAGAAGAGAATACCGCAGAGATCGGCTCAGTTTGATGAAACAAAGCCGCTGCTCCCTCAGATCGAGGAGGCCGACAAGCTGCTTTATTATCCTTATGAGAGCATCAGGCCTTTCCTTAATATGCTCACCGAGGCTGCAAATGATCCGGATGTCGTATCGATCAAGATGACACTTTATCGTCTCGCAAAACACAGCAAGGTCGTTGAGGCACTTGTTGAGGCGGCTGAGAATGGCAAGCAGGTTGACGTTCTTGTGGAGCTGAAGGCCAGATTCGACGAGGAGAACAATATCGAGTGGTCACGTATGCTTGAGAAGGCCGGCTGCCACGTTATTTACGGACTTGAAGGCATCAAGGTGCACTCAAAGCTCTGTCTGATCACCCTCAGAAAGGACGACGGAGTAAAATACATCACCCAGATCGGTACCGGAAACTACAACGAGAAGACTTCAAGACTTTATACAGACCTATCACTCATGACTGCAGATGAGAAGATAGGCACAGAGGCTGCAAAGGTATTTCAGGCGCTGTCCCTTAATCAGCTTGTGAAGACCACGGAGAGCCTCCTGGTTGCTCCGAAGTGTCTGCAGAACAAGGTTATCGACAAGATCGAGAGAGAAATACAGATCGCAAAGGATGGCGGCGAGGGTTACATAGGACTCAAGCTCAATTCGCTGACTGACAAAAAGCTCATCGATAAACTTATCGAGGCTTCACAGGCCGGTGTTAAGATAGAAATGGTAATAAGAGGTATAAACTGCCTGAGAAGTGGAGTGGAAGGCAAGACTGACAATATCAAGGTTGTCAGCATAGTCGGACGATTCCTTGAGCACGCGCGCATCTACATCTTCGGCAAGGGCGACCGCGAGGAGATGTATATTTCCTCTGCCGATTTTATGACGAGAAATACAGTAAGGCGTGTTGAGGTTGCAGCTCCGATCAATGATCAGGAGCTTAAGGATAAGATCAGAGAGATATTCATGATCATGCTCAGCGATAATTATAAGGCACGTATCCAGCAGCCGGACGGAAGCTATGTGAGAGTACCGGCAGGCGAACCTGTTATTAATTCTCAGGAAAGATTTTATGATATAGCATATGAAAAAGCAGGAAACAGCACCGCTGCAAGAGAGTGAAAAAACTGAATCAACTGAAGAGATATTGACTGAAGAAAAGGTGGAGAGAAGAAGAAAGAAGAAGCATTTTCCGAAGGTAAGTATAAGATCGTTTATATTTGTCGGGATGCTCATCGTTCTTCTTCTTTGCATGGCTGTCTATAGTCTGGGTATCATCCGGTCACTGAAGAAGTCTGAGCTCCAGAATCTGAAGAAGGATGTATATATTAACGCGCAGTCCATGGCGGACCAGATAAGCCGCGAGAATATGCAGCTCTATCAGGACAAGGGTATGACCGATTCGGATATAGAGATACTCGGACAGATGCAGAAGGGCAGGGTCCTTCTGATCGACAGAAATTATAAGATCGTCCAGGATTCCTATAATTTCAAAAATGAAAAATACATTATAAGCGACGATGTGTTTTCAGTGATGAACGGCAAGGTTCCGGAGATCAGCAGGATAAATGGAAGATATGTTGAGATAATGCTCCCTATCATGAAGGGCGAGGATGTTGTCGGCGTTCTGATCTCGACGGCGAGCACGACACAGATAAATATCGAGAACAGACTTCTCTACAGCAAGAGTCTCTTCGTTCTTGCGGGAGTTCTTTTCATCGGAATTCTTGCGATAGCTATTGTGGCTTATCTGTCGGTGAAGGAGCTTAACAGGATAAACACCAAGATCTACGAGATCTCCGAGGGTGATTTCCAGAACCGTCTCAAGGTTAGGGGCTTTAAGGAGACAAGATACCTTGCGGAAAACTACAATGCGGTACTTAAGAAGCTGGATTCCGTGGACAGTACCAGACAGGAATTCGTTTCAAATGTCTCGCACGAGCTTAAGACGCCTATCACTTCTATGAAGGTGCTGGCTGAGTCAATTCAGCAGAATGACAGCGATGACGTTGTTATTTACAAGGAATTCATGTCGGATATCGTTGACGAGCTGGACCGCGAGACCAAGATGATCAACGATCTTCTGACACTGGTTAAGACCGATAAGCAGAATGCGGTGATGAACTTCGAGGAGAAGAGCATCAATGAGCTTCTGGACGTAATAATCAAGCGCGTAACACCTATCGCGGACAAGAGAGGCATCAAGATTTCTTACGAGAGTTACAGGGATGTTACAGCTGAAGTTGATGAGGTTAAGCTGTCTCTGGCACTTTCAAACCTTATCGAAAATGCAGTAAAATACAATATCGACAACGGCTGGGTCAAGGTATCTCTGAATGCCGATCCGAAGTCGTTCTATATCAAGGTTGCCGATTCGGGCGTTGGTATCCCGGATGACGCAAAGGACAGAGTATTTGACAGGTTCTACAGAGTTGATAAGGCGAGAAGCAGGGACACCGGAGGAACGGGCCTTGGACTTGCGATTGCAAGGAACGCTATCGTTTCCCACGACGGAAATATCAAGCTGTACAGTGAACAAGGCAAGGGTACGACCTTTACGGTCAGACTTCCTATAAAGCATGAAGAAAACAGTGAAGATGATGAGTGATGCAGTTAGAGAATTGAATAATCGTAGAAAATGTGCGGCACTTGTTTTGATGCTTGTATTTGCTATGCTTTTATCTGGGTGCGGCAGCAAGAAGGACAGCGGTAAGGAAGAGTCAGCTTCCATAAAGGCAAATCAGATCACTTTATATAAGGTGAATGGCAGTACCATCGAGAAGGACAAGGACTACCTTCTTAAGCAGCCGGATTCCTTTAATGCGTCTATCGAGGAGCTGATCGTCGAGATGAACGCAGGTGGCGGGATCAGTATAGTCAGCTACGAACCGGACGAGAAGAATAATATAACCTTCTTCGTTACGGACAAGAAGGAGCATACGCCGGAAGAGCTACTGCTGTGCAGCGCGGCGACTGTGAGAACTTTCGCGCAGATAAATGGCGTGGGCAGGATCACGATCACATTTATTACCGAAGAGGGAGAGATGACGGATACGAGAACCTATGATCCGGATTCATTCTTCTTCTATGACCATGATGAGGCATATCTGAACAAGGATACTATCACACTGTACCTGCCGAACAGCTCGGGCAGGAAGCTGAAGAGAGTTATTTCGGACATTAATATTTCCGGCGATGATTCGGTGGAAATGGCTATCCTCAAACTGCTCCGCGATTATGATGTCATCTCGGATGATACGGAAATACTGAGCGTATTTACAAGGAGCGGCACCTGTTATATTGATTTTTCAGAGGAGTTTCTAAGGGAGACCGGAAGGAATTCAAACGAGGTTGTTATCTATTCGATAGTTGACAGCATCACGAACCTGCGAGGCATCAACTCGGTAAGGATATATATTGAAGACAAGGATGAAAAGGCCTTCAGGGGAGATATAGATATCTCGGAAATACTTGTATTTGAAGGAGGAATTCTTGAATAATTGAAAAGACCGTTATTCTTTGTAGGGATCGTCTTTGCACTTGGAGAGGTGATGATAAGGTCCTGCATGGATACGGAATATCATAGAGCGGCGGTGATGGGCGCGGTCCTTTTGCCGGTGCTGGTGGTTTGTGCGTATAAAACAGTTTTGCAGGGCAGAACTGTTTTTTTGTATGCTTTGGGGCGGCACGGTGGAAGCGGAAATACAGCTATCGGGCAGCGTGGAATGTTGTTTGGTGGATTGGGGCAGCGGAGGATGTTGTTCACCGGAGCAGTTTTCGTAGGAAGCTTTGGTATGGGTGCGCTCTGGGGCTGGCTGAGTTATCTCTTCTCAGCGCCGCTTCCTGCCGGCACAGAGATATGCGGAAGCTTTGTTGTGACGGCTGTTTCGGAGGGCGAGGACGGCTGTGGGCTGGAATTAAAAGCCGGCGGGCAGAAGTACTATGCGTATGTGAAGTGTGGGGATGTATTCTATGAAGATGCCGGTGATGCAGATATAATAGGAGGATTGGATAAGGATGGATATTATGAGACGAAATATGAGAAAGACAGTGAGAAACATATCCATGTTGGTGAAGGGTATCGCATCAACGCAGTTGTAGGAGATATAGCCGGCCCGACGAATCCGGGGGAGTTTGATTTCAGAAGTTACTGCCTGGGACGTGGCATAAGAAGAAGCCTCAAAATTGAGAGCATGACAAGAGACAAGAGCTGTGACAGCAAGTTAAGGAGAGGTTTGGCGAGAATTAGGGACAGACTCTCCGATTCGATATACAGACTGTTTCCTGACAGATATGCAGGAATACTTGCGGCGATGCTTCTGGGGGACCGGTCAGGACTTGACAATGATATGAGGAAGCTTTACCAGGTGAACGGAATCGCGCATATCCTTGCAATTTCGTCTCTACATATGGCGTTCTTTGCATCGGTGATAACGTATTTGCTGAGGCTTCTGGGGCTGAAAGGAAGAGTGAGGGCGCTGCTGTCGATTGCGGGACTATTTCTATATGGAATGATGACAGGGTTTTCGGAAGCGGCGGTCAGGGCATTTATCATGATCACGGCTGTATTTCTGGCGGAGCTTTTTGGAAGAACGGCCGACAAGCCAACTTCGATGGTGACGGCGCTCCTCGTGATGATGATCGTAAATCCGGATTCGGTAGTGTCGTCGGGCTTCCAGATGAGCTACGCGGCTGCGGCCGGGCTTATCTGTTCGGAACTGGTGTATAGCGCGATTTATGAAAATGAACGCTTCAGAAGTATGAAGAAGTTCATCAGGAAGCGGTACAAGGTCTTCGTGATGGGGCTTATTTCATCGGTGACGCTGAATACATTCCTGCTGCCGCTGGTTATCAAGGGGTATTACGAAGTACCTTTGTACAGTATGGCGGTGAACTTTATCATCATTCCGCTGCTTTTTATCGCGGTGGCTTTCGGGTTTGCGGCAGCGGTGCTTGGGCTGCACGAGTTGTTTATGATTCCGGCAAGGATTGCGGCTTTCCCGGCAGAGATGGTGCTTAGATTCTATGAATGGATATGCAGGCTTTTTATGAAACTTCCTCTGGCGAGGATAAATACAGGAGCAGGGAGAGTATATCACTACTCAGTTTACATAATTCTACTGGCGGTCGTGGTTATGTTTTTTGGAAAAAGGCGGAGGAGGAAGGCTAAGGAAAACGGTTCTGCCGATAAGATACGGAAAAGAGAGAAAAAATATTGTATTGGCTATATCCTGGCGTGTTTTGTGCTGGAGGCTGTATTTCTCATAAGTGTCAGTCTGACGAACGGTCGCAGGTCATTTGCGGTGATACTTGATGTCGGGCAGGGCAGTGCTTCCTTCGTGCATACTGCGGAGGGCGTGAATATAATCTACGATGGCGGCTCGTCCAGCAAGAAGGAGAACGGACGGAAGGTGATCGCACCGGCGCTGAAGTATTTTGGAATATCCGAAATCGATGTTGTATTTCTCTCTCACAGCGATGAGGATCATATTAACGGGCTGATATATCTGTTTGAGGAGGCTGAGCTGGAAGGCTTCGAGATAGAGAGGCTGTGCGTAGCGGGGACAAGTCTCAGCGATGAGAATATAGAGAATAATTCAGGTAACACTGTGTACGATGAGGATAATACGGCGACCGATGAAAGACTGGACAGGCTCATATCTGCGGCGGAAAGAATCGGCTGCGAGGTCATTTATGTGTCTGCAGGTGATGTGATTGAAGCTGAAGATGTGAAGATGGAGGTGCTGTATCCGTTTGAGGATGAAGGCACTTTGAATAGTAACAGTGGTGAAATATGTGAAAGAACTACAAATAAAAATGAATCATCACTTGTCATGAGATTAACTTGCCATGAAAAGACAATTCTATTTCCTGGCGATATTGGAAATGAATCTGAAGAAGAGATTGTTGAAAAAGAAGAGTTGTTAACTGATTCAGATATTCTGATCTGCCCGCATCATGGTTCGAAGTATTCATCATCAGATGTATTTATCCAAACTGTTTCACCGGAAGTGGTGATCATATCCTGCGGTAGGAATAATCTTTATGGACACCCTGCCCCCGAAATCATAGAAAGATATGAAACGGAAGGCATCGATATCAAAAGAACCGACCAAGATGGCGCAGTAGTGATTGATTTAAAATAAATGATATAATCCGAAACTCAGTCTGTTCCGGATAGGAATTGAGAAGAGAAATGAATAACGGGTGCAGGACGGAAGGTTCTGCACCCGTTTTAGCGTTAATTACATAGATTTTAGCATCGATCGAATAGATTATAGCATTATTGGTATAACCCGCTGATATCCGGATAGAGTTCATAGTTGGTTGGATTATATGTTGTGCTGATCCATACAACTACCTTGCCGTCGGAAGTGATACCGACTGCCCATCCGGTCTGATTGTATTCGGTGAACTTGATATTAGGAGCTGAGCCGCCGAGATTCAAATTGAGTTCTCTGCATGCATTTGGAGCGTTGATGCCCTCGGCCGCCTTGAATTCTTCACCAGGTTTTGCTGTGAAGAGTACGTCTCCGTTAAAGTATTTTGACAGCTCGTCATAACAATCTTCGTCAGCTAAGGCGGTCTTTAGTGCTGTGGCAATTGTCTGTGCTGCGGCCACATCGTCTAATCGAAGGCCAGCCTTTATGTATCTGATTATAGAATCAGGAATGGATAGTGCTGAGAATGAATACCAGTCACCTTTGTATTTATAACAGAGGTCCTTGGATGAATGTGATTCACCATTTTCTGTTATTGTAATATCTATCAAAGCGAATCTGTCTTCAATGCCCAGGGAACTAATCATTTCCTTGAGAATTACCTCTACCATGTCTGATGCAAGGCCACTCTTTGTTAGTTCATTCAATATCTTATCAAGAGTTCCTTCGATATAATCATTTACCTTTATTTGGTAATCAGGAATGAAATCTTCCGGAAAATGATTGCCATTTTCTTTATACATTTTCCGTAGCATTTCGTTCCAGTCATCTGCATCGTAAACGTTGATCATATGAAAGTCGTCCGGGTGCATCGAAATATAAATGTTGAGCACATCGTCCGGAATCAGTTTGATAAGCTGCTCTATATCGTCGCTCTTCATTGCATCAATACAGTGCTGAGTGGCACTTTTTGGATCGGATGAGCCGCCGCCATTTTTGTCTCTCAGGAGAAAATACGCCGTAAGACCGCCGGCTGCTGCTATAAGCAGAGCAATGACGAGAATCAATACCTTTTTCTTCTTGCTCTTGCCGGATTGCTCGGGAGCCGGAGCCATCTGAGTTGTATTATTCTGAAACTGATCATAAACCGGCATCATCTGCTGATTCATTGCCTGCTGATTCATCATATGTTGAGGATTCATCGCCTGCGGATTCATCATATGTTGAGGATTCATCGCCTGCTGATTCATCATATGTTGAGGATTCATCGCCTGCTGGTTCATAGTCTGCTGCTGGTTCATAGTCTGCTGTTGGTTCATCATCGGCTGTTGATTTATTTGTTGCTGATTCATCGCCTGTTGCTGGCTCGTCATCTGCTGCAGGTTTCCAACGGGTGATCCGCAGCTCGAACAGAAGGCAGCACCCTCCGGCAATTGAGTGCCACAAAATGGACAAAACATATTTATTCCCCTCCCTGGTGATACATACATATAGTTTATATCAGTGACTAACATGATACTGCGAGCTTTCGTACTGACTTCTTGATTATAATTCCTTCGCGAAATATATACAAGGAGAGCTTTGTGTCGGCTAAAAACTGATTGACGGCGGCGGTGAGTTGTAATATATTTTCTTTGGACAGTGTTGTTGTCCATTAGATGACTATTAAAAAATACGAGGGCGTTTATGTTAAGCGTGGTTAACTAACATAATAATGATGTTATAAGAGGATGAGATCCATGGAACGGTGAGACTATGGGTTTTGATTCTTATGGGTTGGAAGAAGATGATGCCAACCCGGTTTTAGTACGCTTAATATTATGGACGCTGAGCTTTCATTCATTTGGGATGAGGGTTTAGTTATATTGTTTTGTTCTTAAACCATAATATCTAAGCGGATATTATGGTTTTTTTATTTATTATCGAAACGGAGATTAGAAATGAATACTGAAAAACAGATAGAATTTGACAAGATTAAGAAAATATGGGCAGAGCAGGCTGTGACTGTATTTGCAAAGGAAAAGATTGAAGCGGCAGAGATAATACTTGACGAGCTGACGTTGCGAAAGGCTTTACAGGACACGACTAACAGCAGAGAAATGATAGAGAAGCTGGGGAATCCGCCGGTTCAGAATGTATCAGAGATTAAGGAAATACTGACTATGGCAGAGAAGGGCGAGTGTCTTGCACCATTTCAACTTGAAAGAGTTGAGAAGGTTCTGGTGGCGGTTGAGAGGCTGATAGATTATCTGAATCGTGGAAAGCAGTTTAATAATCCGCTTTCATATTATGATGAGAATCTGGATCCACTTAATGACCTGAAGGCTGAGATAACAGAGAAGATCAGCGGCGAGGAAGTGGTGGACAGGGCGACAAAGGAGCTTTTTGATATCAGAAACCGTATAGCCATTCTGGAGGACGAGATGAAGCAGAAGGCTGAGCAGATCATCAGAAGTAATAAGGAATGTATGGCAGATTCTTATTATACCTTGAGAAGCGGCAGAGTCTGTGTGCCGGTTAAGAAGGAATTCAAGTTTAAGATTTCGGGCAGTTTGATCGACAGGTCGGCGACCGGCAGCACGCTGTTCATCGAGCCGACGGGCGTGGCGAAAATATATGATGAGCTTCAGATCCTACTTATAGAAGAAGAAAATGAAGTGAGGCGGATTCTCTATACTCTCACTGCGATGGTAGCGGACAGCGCTGAGATAATAAAGGAAAATATCAGAATGATTGAGAAGCTGGACTATATCTTCTCAAAGGGGAAGCTGAGCCTGGAGCTTAGCTGCAGCGAGCCGACAATCAATCTTGAAAGACGTATCGTCTTGAAGAAAGCCAGACATCCGCTGATGGATATTGATGTGAATGTGCCTCTTGATTTCTCTCTTGGTGAGAAGGACGAAAATGGTGAGATCATCAGAGGAATAGTGATCACAGGCCCGAACACAGGAGGCAAAACAGTAGCAATCAAGACTGTCATGCTGAATTGTTATATGGCTCAGTGCGGCCTGCACGTGGCCTGCGAGGAGGCAGATATATGTATGAATTCCTGCTACCTCTCTGATATAGGTGATGGTCAGAATCTTTCAGAGAACCTTTCGACCTTCTCGGCACACATCAAGAATGTATTGGATATCCTGGGCAAGATTGATAGAGACAGCCTTGTCATCATGGATGAGCTGGGTTCGGGAACGGATCCGCTTGAAGGAATGGGTATAGCAGAAGCTATTCTGGAGGAGCTTAGGGAGAGTGAGGCCAACTTCCTCGTAACGACGCACTATCCTGAGATCAAGGAATATGCCTCGAGGACTGAGCATATCGTAAATGCCAGAATGACCTTTGATAAGGAAACGCTTCGTCCGACCTATAAGATGGTGATCGGTGAAGCCGGAGAAAGCTGTGCATTTTATATTGCTGAGAGGCTTGGCATGCCGAAGAGGATGCTGAAGGTTGCTGTTGAGGCTGCCTATGGAATGAGCAAGGAATCGACGGGTAAAGGCCGGAAAGATGCTGTTAGGAAATATGCTGATCTGATGGAAAGCAGTACGGATGGAAAATATGGTGATCATAAAAGAAGCGCTGTCAGCTCCGGCCGCATCACAAAACAGAAAAAGTCGCATCCGACAACAAATCTTTCAGACAAATACAGTATCGGAGACAGCGTGATGGTATTTCCGGATAAGAAGATCGGTATAGTTTGCGAGCCGGTTAACGAGAAAGGGATACTCAGGGTCCAGCTGCCGGATAAGAAGATATATATCAATCATAAGAGGGTGAAGCTTCAGGTCAGGGCGACTGAACTTTATCCGGAGGATTATGACTTTTCAATCATATTTGATACTGTAAAGAATAGAAAGATAAGGCATGACATGGATAGGAAGCTTACCGATGAAACTATAATTTACGAGGAATAAATGCCAAAATGTTACACTAAAAATTCATAAATGTAACATTTATGTAACATTTAAGTTGACAATTATGTAACAATATGCTATAAATGGTAACATAAATGAAATGGAGATGAATTTATGTTCAATAAAACAAGGAAAATCCTTATAGCAATTGTTATGACATTGTCACTTTGCGTATCGGGTTTTATAAGCGGAGAAAAAGAGTCTGAGGCAGCTACAGCAGCTTCGTATTCACTCCTTAGACCATACATGGTATATGGAAGCTATGGCGCTAACGGCCATCTCGGATCAAACTACTGGTCATGCGCAGGCTGGGTTTCAAGAGTTCTTTACACTGCAGGAACTGCAGGTGAGCTTGGTGGATATGTTCCGGACTTCTCGGGATATGCTGATGCTTCTGCATCGGGACTCGAGCAGTTTATGAAGGATGATTCGCATTTTTCAATGGTTGCCACCTTCAACAATGGCAATCCATCTGATGCGGCAGCAAGACTTCTTGCACAGATCGACGCAGGCGAGGTTAAGGCCGGCGACATCATTATTTACTACGGATACAGCGGAAGAGTCGACAACAAGCTCGGAAGAGAGCACGCATCGATCATTCTTGCTGATAAATACAACGGCAGCGTATCAAATACAATGAATAGCTGTGAGGACAGATGGGGCAGCAGCTACATCGGACATCCTACAGTCGCTCATTCGATGAACTACAGATACGGCGTTGAGTTCTACACGCCAATCGACGGACATTTCTTCTGCGGAGATGCTACAGGCTACGCTATTTACAGACTGAATGCCGGCTCGGTTTCAGAGAAGACCATGAAGTCGGTTGTTGGCGAGAACGAAACGATCAAGTCGAATGTAAACGCAGATACGTATAAGAAGACAGATAATTCAGACATCATCAAGACAACCGTTAAGGGAGTTACAGGATGGTATTATACAAAGAACGGCAAGGTTGTTACTAATTACACAGGCTTTGCAAAGAACAGCAACGGCTGGTGGTATGTAAAGAACGGCAAGGTCGACTTCAATGTCAATGACGTTATTAAGGGTAACCTCGGATCGGCATCAGGCTGGTGGTATGTGAAGGGCGGTAAGGTTCAGTTCACTGACACGATCGCCAAGAACAAGAACGGCTGGTGGCGCATAAAGGACGGCAAGGTTGATTTCTCCTTCAACGGACTTGCCAAGAACGAAAACGGCTGGTGGTATTGCCGTGGAGGCAAGGTTGATTTTTCGATGACCAGCGTTGTTAAGAATGAAAATGGCTGGTGGTACGTGAAGGGCGGTAAGGTCCAGTTCACAGATACGGTCGCAAAGAATCAGTACGGTTGGTGGTGTATTCAGGACGGAAAGGTCAATTTTGACTACACAGGGCTCGCTCAGAACCAGTACGGCTGGTGGTACTGTCGTGGAGGCAAGGTTGATTTTAACTATAACGGAACAGTTTACGGCAAGGTAAACGGAAACTACGGCTATTATACGATCCGCGGAGGCAAGGTAGTAGCATAACGATTAATAAAGTGCAGCGGAGTTATGTCAGATGACATTCTTAGTCCGAAGCACTAAGACAATTAGATAAATATACCTGTTTGTGGGGAACATTCAATGCAAAAGAGAAACCTGCTTACATGTGTGTTAAATAAAAGAAAAGAGACATCACATTATGCGATGTCTCTTTTCTATGTGACTGCTTTTTAATTAAGCAATCTTATTTACAAGAAGATTAAGACGAGAAATCTTTCTTGCAGCTGTATTCTTGTGGTAGATACCCTTTGAAGCAGCCTTGTCGATTGCTGATGTAGCAGCGATGAGAGCCTTTGCAGCCTCTGCCTTGTCGCCAGCCTTTGCAGCAACTTCAACCTTCTTTACAAGTGTCTTAACCTTAGACTTTGCAGCCTTGTTTCTTTCTTCTCTCTTCTTGTTTACAAGAATTCTCTTCTTTGCTGATTTAATGTTTGCCACAGCGTTTTACCTCCGGATTGATATTAATTCATTCCCTTCATCCAAGGGATGAACCGTCGGACCTGAGTCCGAACTACGATATTAAACAAATCTGCCGGTCATAATGAGGGTTTTATCATGATCAGCTTCGCATGTTATAAAATACAGATCACTTAGCCAAGACACGGTTCAGTATACTTAGTATACCGGGCATATGATGTGCATTCCGGTGCTATTTTGCCGCGAGCACCAAACACGCAAATGATATAATAACAAACTCAAGACTAAACGTCAAGAGGAAAATACTCAGCGCAGGCACAGCTTCAGTATCAGCATCTCAAGCGCATTCTTATCGGTGCTGCGGCCTGAGGTGATATCCAGGCTGACGTCGGCGCACATCTCGCAGTATTTGATCAGGCTTCGCTGGTCGAAGTTCTCAGCCTGCCTGATATAGTCCTTCACATAGAAAGGAATAACGCCTGTAAGCTTTGAGATGGTTGAGGTGTCTTCACGGTCCTTCAGCATCATCTTGATCTGCGAAAGCTGGATAAAACGCTTTCTGATAAGCGCAAGAGTCATCATTGGCGGAACCTTCAGCTGTTCGAGGTTGCTGTAAAGTGTGAGCGCCTTCCTGCTGTCGTGCTGCGATATCGCATCAAGCATGGCAAATACCTTATCCTCAGCCTCGTTCTCGCAGATAAGAGCAACGTCCTCCTCTGTGATCTGCTTTTTATCTATACAGTAAGCGCGGAGCTTCGCTGCCTCATTCGACAGACGATTCATGTCCTGGCCGACCGAATTGATAAGCGAAAATACAGCCTTATCCGTAACGGTAGCACCATCGGCAGCCAGCTGTTTCTTCACCCAGAGACTGAGTGTATTTGCATCGGGTGAATCGAATCTGGCAACGGTTCCGACCTTGGAAGCAGCCTTATAGATCCTTGTTCTCGCGTCAACCTCGGTTTCCGCAAATATCAGTATGGTTGTATCCGGCAGGCTTTCAAGAGCAGCAGTCAGTTCGTCGGGCGCTTTTTTAAGAAGCCCCGTTCCGTCAGCCAGGATAGTCCTGTGTTCCGAAAAGAAGGGCAGTGTATTTATAGCTTCGATCAGCTCTTCGGCCTTAACCTTATCACCGGAGAATACGTTGTAATTCATCGTATCACCGGGAGTGACCAGTGCTTCGATCAGAGCGTGCTTATACTGGGATATAAAGTATGACTCTGTTCCCGTAAGCACATAAAGCCTGCTGAAGCTCCCGGTCTTTATATGTTCATTTATTGTATTTATCGCTGTAAGTGTAGTGTTTTCCTTTTTACCGGCCATATTATAAGATCCTTCTAATTCAGCTTATCTTCCTCTTGATCCGGCACATCGTTCTGCCGGATCACAGATTGATGTACGCATAGCAGAAATCTTTTCAGACTTGATAATCAGTATAATATCAATAAGGATTTACCGCAAGCAGGTTTGTAAAGTTTTCCCTTGTATGGTAACATGGAAGAAAATATGTATCGTTTTTAAACTGTTTTGGGTGTCATGCTGATTTGTTATTACATAGAAGCTGACAGAAGATATGGCGAAAGGGAAAATAATGAATAGAACAGTGAGAAGAACAGAAAATATGACAGTAAACATATCGGAAAACAGATCGGATAATAGATCGGAAAACAGAGCAGCGGACCGGCCGGCAAACAGACAGGATGATAAGAAAAAGAATAAAGCGCGAGGTGCGGCATTATATTTAATGACCGCTATACTTTGCGTTTCTCTTGCGGGTTGCGGAAGTAAAATGAAGGAGAGTGGCGGATCTGAAAGCGGAAATAATACCGGAAGCAGCATGACAGAAGCTTCGCAAAGCGGCGGTGGTGACGGAAATACAGGAGGAGACACGATTAAACTTCCGGAAACCTCAGAAGCATATACAAGAGTACCTGTTTCAGGGATAGAAGGAAGCGTCACAGGTATCACTGATGCAGGAGAAGGGAGCATCCTTCTTGCTGTAAATAAATACAGCGCCTCGCCTGACGGCGGAGAAGGAGAGCCGGCGACAGTATATTACAGGATCGATGCGGTTTCGGGAGAGATACTTTCCGAGGGAAGTCCGGAGTATTATTATGAGAAGCTTGTGGGTTCGGGAGAAAACGGTGTGACCATCACCTTTGACTCTGCCACTTCAACGCTTAGATATTATGATAAGTATATGTCGCTTATGGACAGTAAAAAGACCGGAGCAGAGAAGGTCTGTTACAGCAGGGCGTCGGATTCGGTTTATTATATGTCAGGTAGCCGTCTGTACAAGGTTAAGACAGGAGGGGATCCTCAGATAATCCCGGATGATATGCTGAATGTTGAGATAGATGACTGCGGCTTCTCGACCGGAAACCTTCTTATGTCCGAACCTTCGGAGGATGATCAGGATCTTTCTACGGGCTTTATTTATAAGGAACCGGAACAGGAGATCGTTGCCGGAAAAGATAATTATTCCGGCAGAACGATGCTTTGCAGGGATTCTTACCTCACCTACGCAAACAGCAGGAGCATAGGTGAAGCGGATGATAAGTCTTTTGTTATGTATATTGATTGCATAAAGGATGAAGGGCAGATAAGAAGCTTCAGACTTCTTCCGGATGATGATTTTATGCTTTACGGCGGAGACGGTTCGGAATATGCCGTCATCTCAACCTTCAGTCCGGAAGGCTTCGTAAAGGGGCTTTATATGCTTGATACGGTAAGTGGGCTTACCGGAGATCTGAGTGCACTTCTTTCGGATGATCTTGCGATAGAACTGTTTTATGTAAACTCGATAGGATGCTGGGTGCTGTCACGTTCTTCATTTACCGGAGATCTGCCGGCAGAGCTGTATTTGCTTCATCCCGAGAACATGACCTTTACGGAAAATATCCCTTTAAGTGACAGTACGGAGTATATATCAGGAGAATCGGAGAAAAAATACAGATCGGGTGCTGCTGTTGAAGAGGTTCGCGCCAAAGCAGCTGCGATGGAAGAAAAATATAACATAAGAATCCTGATGGGAGATGAGGTGCTGAACTGCCCTCTCACATATACTGTCATATCCACAGAGAATGAAGAGTATCTCCCGGAGGGTACTGATCAGATCGCGGAATTAAATACAGCGCTGGATACTTTGGACAGTGCCCTTTCATACTATCCGGATTCATTCTTTGAAAGGTTCGTATCCTACGGAGATAGAGGCGGCCTGCGTTTTTGCTTCGCCAGAAGCTTCATCAATGAAGAGGGAGGCTTTACGCCCGGCGGCGTTCAAAACTGTACGGGAGTGTGGTTCAACATATTCCTGGATATCAGTCTCCTTTCCGGAGAAACTATCCACCACGAGCTGTGGCATGCAGTTGAAAACAGGATAATAATGACAGACAGGGATGCCTTTGATGGTTGGGATGAACTGCTTCCCGATGATTTTATCTATCAGAATGATAAGGACAGCTTTGGCGATACTGAGTATAGGAAATACGTGATTCCGGAAGCTGACGATCCTTATTTCATAATGACATATTCTACGATCAATGAGAGAGAGGACAGGGCAACAACCGTGGAATTCCTGTTCTATGATGAGTTCTACGGCATAGAGGAGGATCCACGTGAATACGCCTACTCTCATCCTCACATCAAGGCCAAGCTGGACTATCTCGGAGAGAGGGTAAAGGAAGTGTTCGGGTATATCTACTGGGAGAAGTAAAACTTTACTTATCATTATGTAAATGATAAAATATTAAGAGGTAAATAAGAGCAGTACCGAGGGGGGCTGCTTAAAAGATATATTGGGGAGGTAGCGATTTGAACGAGAAATTAAACAATTGGATAAACTGGGTGCTTTACGACGAACTTATCGACGGCAAGATCAATGCACCAAAGCATCTTCTGGGTAATCATGATTATGGCGACGGACAGGTTATTACCTGCTTCAGACCGCATTCAGCTGCAGTTTCTATTAAATCACCAAGCGGTAAGACCTCTTATCCTCTGGAGAAGGTGAGTGAGGACGGCTTCTACGGAATATATTTTCCAACCAAGAAATTCAAGGGAAACAAATACCGTCTTGTGACGGAGTATTATGACGGAACGACTGTCACGACTGCAGACTGCTACAGCTTCGACGGCCAGTTCACTGATTATGATGCATATCTTTTTGCCGAAGGCAAGAATTACGATATTTACGATAAGATGGGCGCACATCCGATGACGATCGACGGCGTTAAGGGTACCTACTTTGCAGTTTGGGCTCCTGATGCCAGACGTGTTTCGGTTGTCGGCGACTTCAATATGTGGGACGGCGCGCTGAATCCGATGCAGATCCACAGCGCTTCGGGCGTTTATGAGCTCTTCATCCCTGATGTTATGCCGGGCGCCATCTACAAATACCAGATATTGACAAGATACGGCGATATCCTGTACAAGGCCGATCCATACGGCAACTACGATCAGGTTCGTCCGGACAATGCAAATATAGTTGCAGACATCAGCTCCTTCAAGTGGACTGATGAAAAGTGGATGGCTGACCGCGCAAAGATCGACAGAGTTGCCCGCACCAAGAGGCCTATGTCCATCTACGAGTGCCACCTCGGTTCTTGGAAGAAGAAGGTTGAGGATTCTGATTTCGGTTTCTTCAATTACAGAGAGCTTGCCAAGATGCTGGGCGATTACCTCACAGAAATGGGCTACACACATCTGGAGCTTATCGGTATAGCAGAGTATCCGTTTGATGGTTCCTGGGGCTATCAGGTAACAAATTATTACGCACCGACCTCAAGATACGGCGAGCCGGCTGACTTCATGTATTTTGTGGATTATATGCACAGCAAGGGAATAAGCGTTATCCTTGACTGGGTACCGGCACATTTCCCACGAGACGCACATGGCCTCGGACGCTTCGACGGTATGCCTCTCTACGAGAATGCCGATCCGAGAAAGGGTGAGCATCCTGACTGGGGTACATATATCTTCGACTACGGCCGCAACGAGGTTGCAAACTTCCTCACATCGAACGCACTTTTCTGGGTTGAGAAATACCACATCGACGGTTTACGAGTGGACGCTGTTGCATCTATGCTTTATCTTGACTATGGTAAGCAGGACGGCCAGTGGGTAGCAAATAAGAATGGCGGCAAGGAGAATCTTGAGGCAATCGAGCTTCTCCAGAATATAAATACACTTGTTGAGCAGAGGAATCCTGGCGCATACCTTATCGCTGAGGAATCAACAGCATGGCCGGGAGTTACCGCGCCTGCCTCTATGCAGGGACTTGGCTTCCTCTTCAAGTGGAACATGGGCTGGATGAATGACTTCCTTGAGTACATGAAGCTTGATCCGTACTTCAAGAAGTTCAACCATAACAGACTTACATTCTCGCTTTCATATGCTTACGCAGAGAATTACATCCTCGTTATTTCCCATGATGAGGTAGTTCATCTGAAATGCTCTATGCTCGGAAAGATGCCGGGCCTTGAGTTTGATAAGTTTGCGAACCTCCGTACAGCCTACGGATTCATGCTTGGACATCCGGGCAAGAAGCTCCTCTTCATGGGTCAAGAGTTCGCTCAGCAGCGTGAGTGGAGCGAGGCGAGAAGCCTTGACTGGTGGCTTTTGGACAATCCTCTTCACAAGGGTGTTCAGGAGTATGTTAAGGAGCTTAACCATCTTTATACAAAATACGACGCATTTTATTATAATGACAATGAGGTTATGGGCTTTGAGTGGATCAAGGTTGATGATGCCGATTCCGGAATCGTAACCTTTGTCAGAAGAGGTAAGAGTTCGAAGAACCAGATCATGGTCATCTGCAACTTCGTACCTGTTGAGAGAAAAGATTACCGCGTTGGTGTTCCTTGCCTCACCGATTATACCGAAATCCTTAACTCAGATGATGAGAAGTTCGGAGGACTTGGTAGGACAAATAAGGGAAGGAAACTCACTGCCGAGAACGCACCTTGTGACAGATCGGATAAGAGCCTCGTGCTGGACATCCCACCACTGTCGACCATCATATTGAAGTATGATTATAAGAACTAACGTTTAATGTACATAATAAAACATGGGCATATATTTTAAATATATGCCCATGTTTTTTTGTGCATAAAGCAGCGGACGTCTGTTATAACAGTCGTTAGGTTATATGTATAGTATAATACGCGTGAATTTAGTTGCAAAATCGATAGATTGTAGTATTATATAATTAGCACTCGAAGCATTAGAGTGCTAATGCTAGATGTAAGGAGCTGATGAATATGACAATAGTACCGATTTACGACACACTTCTGCTTCCTGATGTAACCTTTTATTTTAAAAAGGACGTTACAGATGGCTGGAATGTTAAGCTGATGGTTGGCGATGAGATAGTATTTGCCATGCTCGAGGATGATATCAGCGTCAACGAGATAACTCCGGACAATTTCTATCCGGTGGGCATCGCTGCCAAGATCGAAAATATAGATAATGAAGGAAATATACGTATCCGCACAACAGACAGGGTTGACCTTGAAAATATCACGGTTAAGAAGAGCAAAGTGAGCGCCGATATCAACGTGCGCCCTGAGATAGAAGATATTTCACTTGATGAGAGAAGAGAGATCTTCGAAACGATCAAGGCCGATTATCTGAGGTTTGTTCAGAATTTCCAGTGGGGACTTTGGGCGAGAGGCTTCATCCTCCAGTGGAAGAATGTGAACGAGCTTGCCTGCGCCATGGCAGGGTATTTCAGCGTGACCTGGGAGGAAAAATACGCCATAATCGGCGTGGATTCTCTGAAGGAGCGTTACCTTCTGATAGAGAAGATGGCTTATGAATTTATCGAGATGGCCAAGGTTCAGAGCGGTGCTGAGGAGACTCAGAAGGAAGAGCATGAGAAGCTCTACCGTGAGAATGCGCTGAAGAAGCAGATCGATATCCTTCAGAAGGAGCTTGATGAGATGCATCCGGAGAATGTGTCGGATCTTGCAAAGTTCCGCAAGGCAATCGATGAATCCGGAATGAACGATGTTGCACGTAAGGAGGCTGACAAGGTTCTCAACCGTATGAAGCAGGAGGGTCAGGACGGCCACGAATACGGCATGCTCTACGATTATCTTGATTTTGTGACCGCGCTTGACTGGAAGACGGCAGAGCCGGGTGAGATAGACCTTGTGAAGGCTGAGCAGATACTTGACGCAGATCATTACGGTCTGAAGAAGGTTAAGGAGAGAATCATACAGCAGATGGCTGTCATGGCTCTAAATAAGAAACAGTCCGGTTCCATCATACTTTTCGTAGGTGCACCGGGTACAGGTAAGACCAGTCTCGGCCAGAGCATCGCCAAGGCACTTGGCAGAAAATATGTCAGGATCAGTCTCGGCGGCGTCAGAGATGAAGCAGAGATCAGAGGCCACAGACGTACCTACATCGGAGCTATGCCGGGCAGAATTATGGAGGGCATGAAGCGTGCCGGTACCTCGAATCCGGTCATGGTCCTCGATGAGGTTGATAAGCTGGTGAGAGATTTTGGCGGTGACCCTGCATCTGCACTTCTTGAGGTGCTGGATCCGGAGCAGAACAACTCATTCACCGACCATTATATGAATGTTCCGTATGACCTTTCAAACGTGCTTTTCGTATGTACTGCGAACTCGATAGATACAATACCTGAGCCGCTCCTCAACAGGATGGAGCTTATAAGCTTCAACGGCTACACGGCAATAGAAAAATACAACATCGCGCGCAAGCATCTGATCCCTAAGGCCATGAAGCAGATGGGTATCAAGTCGAAGAATCTCAGGATCACAGATGCTGCGGTTAAAAAGATAATAGAGGATTACACAGCTGAGGCCGGCGTCAGAGGTCTGAAGAAGCAGATTGACAACCTCTGCAGATATGCGGCTGTTAAGCTTGTTAAGGGCGAGGAGACCAGCATCTCCGTAACTCCAAAGAGGCTTCACGAGTTCCTCGGACGTAAGGTTCTGAGCCACGATGTGATTGATAAGCATGCGGTTCCGGGCATCGTTACAGGACTTGCATGGACCATGGCGGGTGGTGAAATACTCTTCATCGAGACCAAGAAGGTTAAGGGAAGCGGCAAGATCACGATAACCGGCCAGCTTGGTGACGTTATGAAGGAGTCGGTTGAGATTGCAATCAGTCTGGTTAAGGGCATGTACCCTGAAGAAACGGCAGACCTTGCTGACCACGACCTCCACATCCATGTTCCGGAGGGAGCTGTTCCGAAGGATGGTCCTTCAGCCGGAATCACGATAGTGACTGCACTGACATCACTCTTCACAGGTAAGAAGGTTGATCCGAGATTTGCAATGACCGGTGAGGTTTCACTCCGTGGTTATGTTATGCCGATCGGCGGTCTTCCTGAGAAGCTGATGGCTGCTGTGAGAGCAGGCGTTAAGACTGTATTTATCCCTGAGAAGAATGTTCAGGATCTTGAGGACGTAGCCGAAGAGGTTAAGGCAGAGCTCAACATCGTTCCTGTGAAGAAGATCAAGGACGTTCTGACAGCTGTAGGACTGATCGAGTCTTAACACATGAGATGAACGGAAGGTCAGAGGCGATAATGAAGTACGATTTTTAGTACCGCAACGTGATTTGACGTGCTAAATAATTGAATAAATAGTAATAAACGTCTATAATAATATTTGTCACAAAGGGCTTATAAAACAGTGATGAATAGACATGGAATCGTCGGTTTCATGTATGTTATAGACGTTTATTATTTTTGGAAAATGGGGTTAAGAATGTCAGCAAAGGTTGATTTTATAATAGGGGGTTCCGGATCGGGCAAGTCCACATATCTTAAGGAGAGGATAGCGGACGAGGCGGTAAAGAACCCGGATAAAAAATACATAATGATAGTGCCGGAGCAGGCGGCTAGTATGACAGAACGAGACATGGTGAAGATCATGTCTCTTCGTCATGGAAAAAACGGTTTCATGAATATCGATATCATCGGTATCAGCCGCCTGGCTTACAAGATACTTGATGAGGAGAGGGAGCATATGGGTTCTCTTATGTCCGATGCCGGGAAGAGTATGCTGATACGTCTGGTTGCCGGCAGGACGGACCTTAAGGTTTACAAGAAGAGCATAGATAAGGAGGGTTTTATCGCTGAGACAAAGTCGCTTCTGTCTGAGTTGTTCCAGTATGATATCACGCTGGATGATATAGAGAAGGTCATGGCTGAGCTTGATAAGACGGGAGAGAATCTTGTTCTGTCCGAGAAGCTTCATGATATGGCTGCAATCTATAAGGGGTTTGAAGAACGTATAGATAAGGAGAAGGGAACGGCGCTTCCGTCAGAAAGGATGGTTGCCTATCTTCTCAGCAAGCTGGAGGGAAAGGGCTGCAATACACTTGATAATGCGGTGATCTCTTTTGATGGCTTCACAGGCTATACGCCTTCGCAGTACAGCCTGATCGAAGAACTGATGAAGAGAGCCGAGAGGCTGAGCTTCGCCATCACCATGGATGCCGGGATCATAAAAAGCGGCAGAGAAGTTAGGGATTATGAGCTTTTCTATCTCAGTTATCAGACATATATCAAGCTTTGCACACTGACAGAGAAGGTCAGCGGTTCGAGGTTTGTCAAAAAAATATTTGAGATTTCGGGCAGTGATAAGAATGTTACTGTTGATGATGCGGTTAACATAATACTGCTTAATAATAATATGAGACATGGCAGGGACGGAATGCTTTATGCTCTCGAGAAGAAGCTTTTCCGCGTGCCTGTTAAACCGTATGAGGGATATTATTATACAAAGAGTGCAGGCGGTAATCCAACATCCAGTGGATGTGATGGCGGTAAATCAACGGCCGGCGTTGGACATGATGGCGGCGTGGATGAGAATATCACAGGTAAAAACTATATCCGCCTCTGGGAGTGCCATGATCCGGAGGAGCAGCTTTCGTGCATAGCTCAGGAGATAAAGAGAAAGGTTAAGGAAGATGGTCTGCGTTACAGAGATATTGCAGTCCTTGCGCCAAACCTTACAGAGATGTCGGGAAGCTTTGACAAAGTATTTGAAATGTACGATATCCCGTTCTTCCCGGATTATACGAGAGAACTCAGTAAGAGTCCTTTCACCGAAGCTATCCTGTCGCTGCTTAATTGTGAGGAGAAGAATTATGATTACGATTCGATGTTCTCGCTTCTGAAGACCGGCGTCATCGAGGGACTGGATCAGTCTGAAATATCGATCCTTGAGAACCATGCACTCAGCAGAAATGTTAAGGGCTTCGCCAGATGGAACCGAAGCTTCTCCTACGTGCGCGATAATGTTGATAAATACGAGGCTGAGGAAGCTGCGAGAAAGAAGGCTATGCAGTGCATCTCCGAGGTTCACGGAATGATATCCGGCAGGAACAAAACGGTCCGTGACCACGTGGATGCCATAAGGTTCTTCATGACAGAGAATCAGTTTGAAATAAGAATTGAGGAGGCTGTAAAGCGCTTCGAGGAAGATAAAGACTATGTTCTTGCCGGAGCTTACAGGTCTCTCTACAGAAAGATAAATGAATTCTTGGACAAGATGGTCGATATGCTGGGTGAGGAAAAGGTCAGCATAAGGGAGTTCGCGGAAATATTTAAAACAGGAATAAACGAGATAAAGGTCGGAACGATTCCGGCTGTACTTGACAGTGTGACGGTCGGCGATATCGAGAGGACCAGAGTGGCTGATGTCAAGGTGATCTTCCTGATAAATGCAAACGACGGCATTATCCCGAAGCCGGGCAAGGCTGCGAAAATACTTTCGGACAGAGATAAGGGAAGTATCGAGGAGCTTTTTGCAAGACTCGGTATCAGTAAGGAGCTTGCACCGGATGAAAAGAAGAGTCTGTATATAGAGCAGTTTTACTTGTATTTGTGCATGGCTAAGCCGTCTCAGGAGCTGATAATCAGTAAATGCAGGACCAGTATGTCGGGAGAGGAGCTTGAGGGTTCGTATATTCTTTCAAGGCTGCTCAGTATATTCCCGAATCTTAAGTTTGAGAAGAGAAAACCGGAGCGTTTCAGGGGAACCACCAAGACGGATGTGTATTTCTTCTCGGAGATGGTGAGAAATGCTATTTTCGAGAACGGCGAAGCTATGCCTTCAGATGAGGAGAAGGCAGTTCTCTATGCTCTGTTCAGAGATAAAAAGCCGGTGATCGATAAGGCCGCAGGCTACAGGAAGGATGATTCGTCACTTACATCTGAAGCAGTCGAGGCAGCGAAAAACAGACTCATGGTTCAGTCGGTTTCAAAGCTTGAAAACTATGCCGAGTGCGAATACCGCTTCTTCCTTAATTACATGCTTAGGCTTCGTGATAGGGAAGGCTCTTCAATCGATTCACTTGCATTTGGAAATATCATCCACGGCGCACTTGAGAGACTCTTCCGTGATATGGACAGAAAGCTTCCGCCGGAAACCTACAAGAACTGGGTTAATACAAGTGATGAGGAGCTTTCGTATAAAATGCGAGGAGCGATAGAGGCACAACTCAGATATGAATCGGATGATTATCTAAGTCCGGACGGAACCTTTATCGCCGAAGGAAAAGACAGATTCGTCATGGATACCCTGTTTGAGCTGGGCGAGAGGACTATTAAGACACTTGCTTTCCATATCAGGGGCGGTGATATGTCGCCAAAGTATTATGAAGATAAGTTTGATGTCCGCGATAAGCTGACCAGCTCGAGTGTTGAGATTGAGGGCCAGATGGGCCGACTCAAGCTGACCGGTAAGATAGACCGCGCGGATATATTTGAGAATGGGGATGATATTTACCTCAGGATAATCGATTACAAAACAGGAAATAATGATTTCTCCTATGGAAGCCTGCGTGACGGTAGGCAGCTCCAGCTTCCGCTGTATCTTTCAGTCATGATAGAAAAGGTGAAGAATTATTATAAAATGGCCGGGCGTGATGTGAATGTGATTCCGGTCGGAATGTATTACTATCCGGTGAAGGATCCGTACATTACCAGGTCGGATGAGGACTTTTCTGAAGAGGAGCTTGAGAAAAAGATACGTATGGAGCTGAGGCTGAAGGGCATCACGTCTGAGGAGGCGCAGCTGCAGGAGATGCAGGAAAACAGCCTGGCAGATCCGGACAGAGAGAAGAATGCGTCGGCGGAGATAATACCGCTTGACTATTACAGCAGGGCAACGAAGGATAAGGCTGCCGGAGATCTGAAGGGCACCCATGTTGCGCTCAGCCGGGATGAGTTTGATTATGTGACGGGTTATGCACGCCTTAAGGCCAAGGAGCTGACGGATGAGATGTTCAGAGGGGAAATATTGAAGAACCCGGCGAAGACTTCAAGCTATTCGGCCTGCGATTACTGCGCATTTAAGGATGCCTGCCGCTTTGATCCAGTGAACAGAGATAATAAGGTTAAGAAGATAATTCAGGATAAAGATGAGGATGCCTATCAAATGATAAAAACAAGAGGCGCGGCATATCTGGGGATAAAGCTGGATGATCAAGGAGGAATACTGTAAAAACATGACGGAGTGGAACAAAGAACAAAGTAAAGTCATAGAGAGCAGGAAGCTTTTGGGGCAGATACTTGTTTCCGCGGCAGCAGGATCGGGTAAGACTGCTGTTCTTGTTGAGCGTATAATCATGAGCCTTCTTGATACTGTTGACGGAGAATATGTAAATGATATAGATGATTTTCTGGTCGTGACCTTCACCAGAGCGGCTGCAGCCCAGATGAAGGACAAGATCACCAAAGAGATCGGCAGATATCTCGACGAGGAGAGTGCTAAGGAACACCCTGACGTGAAGAAGATGGAGCATCTGATGAGACAGCAGATAGCAGTCGGAAGGGCTGACATCTGCACACTTGACAGCTTCTCGGCGAAGGTCGTAAGGGAAAACTTCAATGTGATAAATATCGATCCGGGTTTCTCGACGGTTGAAGGAAATATGATGAAGCTTGTTAAGGATGACATCCTAGATGATATGTTTGACAGCCTTTTTACCGGAAATGATGGAAAATATGTTAAGGCAGCAGACTTTTCGCTTCTGGCAAGGGTATTTTTCACGAAAACAGATGATGAAGAGCTTAAGAAGCTGTTTTATAAGATCACTTCTGTGGCTGATACCATGCCTGAGCCTACGGTTTGGCTTGAAGAGAGCAGGGTGAAGAGTTCAGCGGATGTAGCGGGCGAAATCGGTGATGTCGGAGATGCTGAAGGAAAAACACTGGCGGAGAGAGAAAAGCGTTTCAATAGTCTGCTGTGGGTCGAAAAGCTGATGGATTATATCAGGGGCAGGATGAGCAGTGTGCTTGCCATCAATGAGAAGGCGGTTTCTCTGACTGAAGAGCGCATCAGTGTCGCCGAGGAGAAGGAGCTTGATAACGAGATCACCAGGCTTTCGAAGCAGCTCTCCAGACTGACAGTGGACAGAGAGGTTCTGCAAAGGCTGTACGATGCTTCGGATAGAAAGAAGGGTGGAAACTTAAGACTCTTCATGCAGGCCTGCGAAGAGAAAAAGTTTGCAAATAATGATAAAAAGAATGACGACGAGGACATCATTTGTTTAAGGTCAAAATACTCGATGAGCAGCGGTGAGCTGACGGGCTTCATCAACAGTCTCTTTGGCAAAAAGAAGCTTCCGAAGTTTGAAAGCATACTTAGCGATGTCTTTGATAATGCTGCGAAATGGATAGACATCATGGTTGATTTCTGCCTTGAATTCAGCGAAAGAGTGATGGCTGAGAAGCATCGTCGCAAGCAGTATGAATTCGGAGATATATCTCACTTTGCATTGCAGATCCTAACTGAGAGAGAAGATTCTGCGGATTCGGAGAAAGGCAGTAACAACGGAGATGCCGGTGTCAGTGGAAATGCTGGTGAAAAGATAAGCAGAAAAGCTGTAGGAAGAATCAAGAGAGACGAGCGTGGATATGTTATTCCTTCAAAGGCGGCAAAAGCTATCTCCAACAGATACAAATACATCTACATCGACGAATATCAGGACAGCAGCTATATCCAGGAGGATATGATCAACGCTATCGCAACCTACAGAGACGGTATTCCTTCAAACATCTTCATGGTTGGCGATGTTAAGCAGAGTATTTACAAGTTCAGGCAGGCCAGCCCGAAGCTTTTTGTAGATAAATACAATGCCTTCCGGGATATTACAGCAGACGAGCTTGGGTCCATAGAAGAGAAGGGTGGTATGGTCATCAACCTCAGCACCAACTACAGATCCCGCAAACCTGTGCTTGATGCAGTTAACATAATATTTGAACAGCTTATGAAGAGGGATATCGGTGGCATAGATTACGACGACAATGCGGCTCTGAAATACGGCGCAGGCAGTGTCGGCGTTTATGATGAAAAGGACGATGCGAAGGTGTCGCTCACTATTATCGCGAAGCCTCTAAAGGAAGATGCCGGCGAGGAAGGTGCGCAGGAGAAGAAGGATCCGGCGGGCGAGGATAAGGAATATGACACCGGAGAAAATGATTTTTCAAACGATGAATACGAGGCAGCATATGTCGCCGACAAGATAGAGAAGATACTTAGTGACGAGAATTACATGGTCTACTCGAAGGATGAGGGTATGCGCAGAGTCAGACCTTCGGACATTGTTATCCTTATGAGAAGCATAGTGCGCAGGGCTGATTATTTTGTTGATGCCCTCAGCAGGAGAAATATAGGAGTCAGCCTTGACAACAGCAGTGGCTATTTTGACGCGGCTGAAACCGTGACCATGCTTTCGATGCTGCGAGTTATAGATAACAGAAGACAGGATATTCCGCTTGCCGCAGTGCTTAATTCACCGATCGGGGGACTAAGCAACAGTGACCTTATGATGATAGCCGGAGACGGTGATCATAGGAGCTTTTATGATGCCTGCATGTCCTTTCTGGACAAATACAGCCCTGAGGGTGATGAGAATCTCAAGATCATCGCTGCACGCCTTAAGAGGTTCTTCGATATGGTCGACGAGCTTTCGGAGAAGCAGCGCTTCATGAGTATTTCCATGCTGATTAGAAGGATACTTGAGTTGACGGATTATGATATTTATGCTTCAGCACTGCCACTTGGGCAGAGGAGACTTGCCAATCTCAATATGCTCATGCAGAAGGCTGACGAGTTTGAGAAGAGCAGCTTCACAGGGCTTTTCAACTTCCTGAGATATATAGATAAATGCCGCATCCACGATATTGATTTTGGTGAGGCGGAGGATGATACGGCTGACAGCGACAAGGTTACTATCATGAGTATTCATAAGAGTAAGGGCCTTGAGTTCCCGGTTGTATTTCTGGTTGGGCTTGGTCACGAGTTCAATAAGACAGATGACAGTGCAAAATACTTTGTTGATGGTGACAACCATATCGCAGTCGATTTCCTTGATCCGAAGAAGAAGCTTTTCGGTAAGAGCTTTATGATGAATTCCTTTGTAAGTCTCTCGAGACTTGGAAGAGTTGAGGAGGAGCAGAGGCTTCTGTATGTTGGTATGACGAGAGCCAGAGAGAGGCTTTATATGACCGGCGTTGACAGGAAATACCTTAACAGTGAGACGGCAGTCATGGACTATAAAACGAGGAGTTCACTTAATACCTATCTTTCGTGGATAGAGCCGGTGGTGAGTGCTGACAGGACGAATGAGATCAGCTGTGAGACTGTTACATTTGACCAGATAGAGGGCGTTGCGCGTGAGGCTGCAGAGGATAAAAACAGCGATTATCTGATGATTATGGACAAGCTTGAAAGCGAGTCGGGTTCTGATTCTGTAAGGAAGAAGGTCGACGAGGTCGAAGAGATTTATTCACTGGATAAGAATTATCTCTTTAAACAGGAGGTTACCACCAGAGCTAAGATGTCTGTTTCTGAAATCAAGAAGGCGCTTCACGAGCAGGAAGACGAAGAGACCGAGAGATACCGTGGAGCGAAAGCTTATTTCGGACCGGAGGATGAAACTGAAAACGGAAGTAAGATGGAAGCCGGTAACGAGGAGATATCAATCGGCGATGTGAGCGGTGAGAAAGAACAGGGTGATACTGTACTCAGTGAGAAGGAACTCGCGGAGATAGGTGAGAAAGCTGCAAGGCGCGGTACTCTTGTGCATAAGCTGTATGAGCTGATCGATTTTAAGAAGATCAGCAGTCGTACGGATATGGAGAAGGAGATACGTGAGAAGCTTGATGATCCGTTCTTCTCTGATGAAGAGAGATGCAGTATCATGGAAAGCTATGATATCCATCTTATGAGCCGCCTGGCTGATACAGAACTCTTTAAGAGGATGAAGGCTGCAGACAGTCGTGGACAGCTATATAAAGAGGCTGAATTTACGATGGGCAGGACTGAAAGCGTTGTAATAGTCCAGGGTATCATTGACGGATATTTTATAGATAATGACGGTAAGGCGGTCATTATGGATTATAAGACCGACAGGACTCACGATAAGGAGGAGCTGGTCAGAAGACACGGCCCACAGCTTAAACTTTACGCTGAAGCATTGTCGGGTATATGCGGTCTTGAAGTGAAGGAACTGATCATTTACTCACTCGAGATTGGAGAGGTTCCGATAGAGTTATAAATTAAATAAAGACAGAGTTCTGCGTGATACGTATCGAGAATTAGGATGTGTACTGCGGAATGAAAGAGTAAAAAATAAGCAGCTGTTTGATCGGTAGTGATCGACAGCTGCTTTATTTTGAAGATCCGTCTTTTTTGTTCTTTCGGTCCTTGACATCATCAAGACCTAAGAGATAATCGGCTGAAACCTTATATAACTTACATAATGCGAGAAGATGGCGAACAGGCAGCTCGGTTGCTCCGCGTTCATAACGCGAATACATAGTCTGAGATATGCCCAGCTTAGAAGCTACAACATTCTGCGAATAGTCCGAATCCTCGCGAAGATCGGACATTCTTCGGATATAATCGATTTTGAAGATATCTTTTTCTTTTCGCATTTTTTTAACCTGACATGATACTACTTAAGCCGGTCACATAAAAATGCGACTGCTTTGTTTTTGGTGTAACTTAGTAAAAACTATGCAGTGATACTATCATAGTACATATCGCACCCATTGAAAATAGTACATATTTGTACTAAAGAAATTTAAGTGAAGATGCCGTCTTGAAGGACTTTTGAAAGCAATATTCAAATTGACATTGAAAATCTAAAAAACTATAATAGAGAAGGTAATTTCAGGGAGGAGATGAGCTAAAGATAAATGAGTAAAAAGAAGAGAATAAGGACGATAGTCATCATGCTTATTGTGGTGGTAATTCTCGCTGTCATTTCGCTCCTGATAGGGGATGGCGGAGGTAAGGAAGAGACCATCAGAGAGACCATGAAGGACGCCGTTCTGCATGATGGAAATAAGATGAGCTTATTTGGCATCATCGACGTTAATCCATCGCTGATATCAGCGTATGTGGTGACCGCGATAATACTTCTTGCGGCACTGCTGATAAGGATATTTGCGATACCGAAGTTCAAATACGTTCCGGGAAAGTTCCAGACTGTCATAGAAGAGTGGGTCGGACTTTTCAGCGGTATGGCGAAGACAAACAGTCCGCACAGAAACAGATTCCTTGGAATCTACATCTTTACGGCGGGATCGTACATATTTATCGGAACATGTTTCGAGCTTTTCGGCTTCCAGGCTGTAACGACGAAGGGGATGTCGATGGCACTGCCGGCACCGCTTGCCGACATAAATGCAGCAATCGCCATGGGCGTTATGTCGTATCTCGCGATAATGTCCGGAGGAATAGCCGAAAATAAAGGTAAGGGCGTGTTGAAGACCTTGAAGGACTTCTCACTTCCGATATCAATGAGCTTCCGACTCTTCGGAGCGTTGCTCAGTGGACTTCTGGTAACAGAAATGGTTTACTACTACATCACACTGAGCTTCGTGCTTCCTGTGATCGTAGGAATACTGTTCACCTTGATCCACGCGCTTATCCAGGCCTACGTTTTGACGATGCTTACGGCACTGTTCTACGGAGAGGTTTCCGAACCGAGTGAGAAGAAACCTAAGAAATCAAAAGCGGCCAAGAAAACGCAGACCGAAACGGCGTAAATTATCAGCAAATCTGTGAAGGAACGGTACATGCAATCAGCAGATTTGTGCCGGAAGAGTAAAAAATTGAAACAAAAAAGAAACCCATAAGGGAGGAAAATATAATGAATAAAACATTGAAGGTTATGCCATTTGTACTTGCAGCAGTGATCGTGCTTCTTCTGGTATCAATACCGGTAATGGCAATGACTACTAAGGATGATAAGAATACGAAGACAGTTGTTAAGACGGAGAGCACACAGTTAGACGATAGTGCAGCCAGCGTAAATACAACCGTAGTTAAGGACACAGAGGCAGCTGTAGAAGAGGAAGCAGCTGATTCTTCATCAACAGGTATGAAGGCTCTTGCAGCAGCAATCGTTGTTGGTATCGCTGCAGCAGCAGGTGCCATCGGAATGGGTATGGCCATCTCAAAGTCTGCAGAGGGTATTTCAAGACAGCCTGAGGCAGCAGGAAACATCAGAACCTCACTCATGCTCGGACTTGTATTTATCGAGACAGCTATCATCTACGCGCTTATCGTTGCAATCCTGATCATATTCGTCATGTAGTTACCCTGAGTAACTGCATAATAATTCAGATAGAGACAACGACTGCTTGCAGGTATATTAAAATAAAAGGAGGCACAAGATGCCACTTAACATTGATATTCAACAGATATTACTTCATTTTCTGAATTTTGCGATCCTTTTCACGGGACTCTACATCATTCTTTATAAGCCTGTTAAGGACTTCATGAAGAAGAGGCAGGATCATTACGAAGAGATGGATGAGAAGGCTAAGAAGGACGTCGAGGACGCCGAGAAGCTGAAGAAGGAATACGAGGAGAGGCTTGCAAAGGCTGACGCCGAGATTCAGGACAAGAAGAATAAATACGAGGCAGAGCTTGGAAATATCAGAAAGGACCGTATCAGCAAGGCTGAGGCCGAGGCCGAGAAGATCATAGGAGATGCAAGAGAGACTGCCGAGAGAGAGAAGAAGAGAATAATCGAAATTGCAGATAAAGAGGCTAAGGATATCATAGCTGATGCTGCTGACAAGCTTGTAAATGCAAGCCTCAGCGACAACTTCGACGCATTTCTTGATACCGCCGAAGGGGGTAAATAGTTATGAGTGAAAAGCCAGCAGTAAATAAAGCGGTTCTTTATGCGGCCGAAGCTCCTTCACCGGAGCAGAAGGCGCGTTTTGTCCGCTTTCTTTCCGATAAAAAGAATGAGCCGGTTGAGCTTGAATGGGAGAAGGACGACAGTCTCGGAAACGGTTTCAAGCTTTCCTTCGGCAGCGAGATATATGACTGGACGCCTGAGGGACTGCTCAGGCAGTTTTCAAATATGCTCGATTCTGTCAAGGCCGGTGAGAATGAAGAGATAATAACTCTTGTCAGAGAAAATATAAAAAACTGGAAGCCTGAGGTCAGGGCAGATGAAGTAGGTAAGGTTCTTTTCGCGGGCGACGGTATAGCCGTTGTTTCCGGACTTGAGAGAGTTACCTACGGCGAGATCGTTCAGTTTGAATGCGGCGTAAAGGGTATGGTCCAGGACCTTCGAAGAGGTGAGACCGGTGTCATCCTGTTCGGTGATGACAGTGAGATCGAGGACTACAGCCTGGTTTACAGGACCGGTAAGACAGCAGGCATCCCGGTTGGTGATGCCTTTGTTGGAAGAGTTATAAATGCACTTGGTGAGCCTCTTGACGGCAAGGGAGATATCCTTGCGGACAGCTACCGCGCAATAGAATCGCCTGCACCGGGCATCGTAGACAGACAGCCGGTTGATAAGCCTATGGAAACAGGCCTTCTCACCATCGATTCCATGTTCCCTATCGGACGTGGTCAGAGAGAGCTTATCATAGGTGACAGACAGACCGGAAAAACATCGATAGCCATTGATACTATTCTTAACCAGAAGGGTAAGAATGTTATCTGTATATATGTTGCGATAGGACAGAAGTCCAGCAGCGTTGCCCAGCTTGTTCAGAATCTGACAAATAAGGGCGCTATGGACTACACGATAGTAGTAAACGCTTCGGCCAGTGAGACTGCACCTATTCAGTATATCGCGCCTTATTCGGGAACTGCTCTCGGCGAGTACTTCATGAATAACGGCAAAGATGTTCTGATAGTTTATGATGATCTGTCAAAGCATGCGATAGCATACAGAGCCCTCAGCCTTCTGCTTGAGAGATCTCCGGGACGTGAGGCTTATCCGGGTGATGTATTTTACCTTCACTCGCGTCTGTTGGAGCGTTCAGCTCACCTCTCTGACGAGAAGGGCGGCGGTTCAATGACAGCGCTTCCGATAGTTGAAACGCAGGCAGGTGATGTTTCGGCTTATATTCCGACAAATATCATTTCAATTACAGACGGTCAGATATTCCTTGAGAGCGACCTCTTCTTTGCGGGTCAGAGACCGGCCGTAAACGTAGGCCTTTCAGTTTCACGAGTTGGTGGAGCAGCACAGACCAAGGCTATGAAGAAGGCTTCGGGAGGACTGAGACTCGGACTTGCACAGTACAGAGAGATGGAGGTCTTCACACAGTTTGCCAGCGACCTCGATGATACGACTAAGCGTCAGCTCAGCTATGGTCAGGGCCTGATGAGAATACTTCGTCAGCCGACCAATTCACCGCTCAGTCAGCACGAACAGGTTATCACACTTGTATTTGCGATAGATCACGGTATGCAGAATGTGGGGCTGGAGAAGATACCTTCAGTAAACAGGGAAATCCTTGCGTACTTTGAAGATATGCATCCGGAGCTCTGCAGCAGGATCGACCGCGAGGGCGTGATAAGTGATGAAGATATAGAGACGATCAAGACTGAAGCCAGAGCCTTTGTGGAATCGCGTGAGTAAGTATAATACATAATTGATACGTGGCAGAATTCGATATAAATGATTGGAACAGGGTGAGGATATGTCATCGACCAAGGAGATAAAGAACAGGATAAACAGCATAAAAAATACACAGAAGATCACGAACGCCATGTACCTTATCTCCACGACCAAGATGCGTAAGGCAAAGCTGGAGTATGAGAGGACCAAGCCCTTCTTCGACAGACTTAATAGTGAGTTCAGCCGTATGCTCAGATATGTGGATGACGTGGATAACCGGTATTTTTACACCCGTGAGGAGAAAGAGCTGACCGGCGGTGCAGGCAGAGAGTCCTGTGCGATATTTACCATTACCGCGGACAAGGGACTTGCGGGTTCCTACAACTCGAACGTCATCAAGGAAACAGAGCATCTGATGAGCAGATATAAGAAGGTTCATCTCTTCGTTATGGGAGAATACGGGCGCAACTATTTCTATAAGCATAAGATACCTATTGTTGAGGAATACAATTATCCGGCGCTTCAGCCGTCACTGCATATTGCGAGAAAAACTGCGACTGCGCTCCTCAAGGGTTATGATGCTGATCAGTACAGGGATGTATTTATCGTATATACAAACTTAAGCGGGCTTTCAGAGGTGGTCCAGAGGAAGAGGATACTTCCGCTTAACAGGAGACGTTTCCTTGAGATGGACAGTAAGATTGGAAAGCAGCTTGACAGGATTGAGTTTTATCCGTCATTTAATGACGTTATAGATAATGTGGTTCCGGTTTATCTTTCGGGCTTCCTATACGGTGCCATGGTCGACAGTTATTCGTCCGAGCAGAATGCCAGGATGACGGCCATGAATAACGCGAATGAGAATGCCGAGGATATACTTGCGAATCTTTCGGTAGAATATAACCGCGTCAGACAGGCGGCGATCACTCAGGAGATAACCGAGGTTGCTGCAGGCGCGAAGGCCATCAGAAACAAGAAGAAAAAGAAACCAGAGGTGGATGAAGGTTGAATACAGGTAAGATAGTTCAGGTTTCGGGACCTGTAATAGACATAGAATTTGAAACAGGGAAAATACCTAAGCTCCGCGACGCCATAACGGTAACGGTGAATGGCGAGAAGAGAGTGATGGAGGTTTCGCAGATCATGCCGGACCGCACGGTCAGGTGTATCATGCTTTCACAGAGCGAGGGTCTTGCAAGAGGCGATGAGGCTGTGTGCGAGGGCGGCGGAATCAAGGTTCCGGTAGGAAATGCGACTCTCGGCAGGATGTTCAACGTGCTTGGAGATCCTATAGACGGCGGAGAAGTGATAGCTGATAGCGAGCCAAGACGCTCTATTCACAGAAAGGCTCCATCCTTCGAGGAACAGAGCGTAAATATCGAGATACTTGAGACCGGTATCAAGGTTGTTGACCTGCTTGAGCCTTATGCAAAGGGTGGTAAGATAGGTCTCTTCGGTGGCGCCGGAGTTGGTAAGACGGTTCTTATCCAGGAGCTTATCCACAATGTTGCGATGGCTCACGGAGGATATTCGATCTTTACAGGTGTCGGAGAGCGAAGCCGTGAAGGAAACGATCTCTGGAGAGAGATGCAGGAAAGCGGTACTATCGAGAAGACTGCCATGGTATTCGGACAGATGAATGAGTCGCCGGGCGTGCGTATGAGAGTTGCGCTTACAGGACTTACGATGGCAGAGTATTTCAGAGATGAGCAGAATAAGGACGTGCTCCTTTTTATAGATAATATTTTCAGATTTGTACAGGCGGGTTCGGAGGTTTCAACACTTCTCGGACGTATGCCTTCTGCGGTTGGTTACCAGCCGACACTTGCGACGGAGATGGGTGCACTTGAGGAGAGGATCACTTCGACCAAGAATGGTTCTGTAACCTCGGTTCAGGCGGTTTACGTACCGGCGGATGATCTTACGGATCCGGCTCCGGCTACTACCTTCTCACATCTGGATGCAACGACAGTACTTTCAAGAAAGATCGCTGAGCAGGGTATCTACCCGGCTGTTGATCCGCTTGCATCAACCTCAAGAATCCTTGAACCGGATGTAGTTGGCAGCAGACATTACGATATTGCAAGAAAGTCGCAGGAAATACTTCAGAAATACAGCGAGCTGCAGGATATCATCGCAATCCTCGGTATTGACGAGCTTTCCGACGAGGATAAGACTGTAGTTGCAAGAGCCAGAAGGATAATCAGATTCTTGTCACAGCCGATGTTCGTAGCTGAGAAGTTCACCGGAAATAAGGGCGTTTATGTTCCTGTTGAGGAAACTATCAAGGGCTTCGAGGTCATCATCGGCGGCGAAGTGGATAATGTTCCTGAGAATGCATTCTACAATGTTGGAACTATAGATGATGTATATGCAAAGGCTAAGGAAGAATCATGAATCTTTTTTATGCAGAAATACTTGAAGCTGATAACCCTTTCTTCAGCGGAGAATTGAAGAGTCTCAGAGTTCCTATCTCGGACGGCGATTACGGAATACTTGCCGGTCACAGGGATATGATAGCTCCTGTTGTTCCGGGAGTTATGCATTATGAAACTGTGGACGGTGAGATGAATATCGCATCGATCGGTTCGGGCTTTCTTAAGGTAGAGGACGGAAGAGTCCTCATCCTGGTGGATTCACTTGAAAGTCCTGAGGAGATCGACCTTACCCGTGCGCAGAAGACCGAGGAGAAAGCACTTGCGGGTATGTTTGCAAATAAGGATCAGCGTGAATATCGTCTTGCCGAAATGAGCCGCGCAAGAGCTGTTTCAAGATATAAGGCCAAGAAGGAATACGAAGAAAAAAATAAATAAAGTACCTAGTTGGAAAAAGAACAGTTTTGAAGTATAATAGATTTGTTAAGGCTTAAGAATAATTTGCGTATTTGATATTGTTTAATATTTCATATAAGGGTGCAAAATATGGAAGAAAACGGAAGAGTATTTTCAGAAGAAGAAATAAAAAAGCTTGAATATGAAAACAGGCTTTATAAGGCTATCCTTGACAATACCCATGCTATGGTTTTCTGGAAGGATAAGGACAGACGCTTTGTAGGCGCAAATAAAGCTTTCCTTGATTATTTTGGGCTTGAGTCCGAGGATGCGATCGTTGGAAAAACCGATCAGGATATGGGCTGGCACAGTGATCCGATTCAGTATATGAATGATGAGGAGGTTGTCCTTTATGAGGGCAAGTCAGTTATCCGCTCTGAGGGCAAATGCTTGGCGAGAGGCCAGGAAAGAGACGTGGTCTCGAGCAAGGTTCCTTTATATGAGGATGGCGAGGTTGTTGGGCTTGTAGGAAACTTCCGTGATGTGACCGATACGAACCGTTCCTTCAAAGAGGTTATCGATGAGCTTAACAGAGTGAGAGATAAGATCAAAAACTTTGAGTTCTACGATCAGCTGACAAATGTTCTTAACCGAAGCGGCGTTTATGAGGTTGCTGAGGATTTCGAGGAGAAGTTCCTTGAGGAGCAGAAGGATTTTGCAGCAGTTTATCTTGATATAGACGACTTCAGGGATTTCAACGAGAGCTATGGTTATCAGTTTGGTGATGATCTTCTTGTTAAGATCGCAAGGACCATAGAAAATACTCTTGATGATGAGTGTGCGCTGGCGAGACTTGGAAGCGATGTATTTATCGTTCTTGTCAGATTCAATGAGGAGAGCGAGATCAAGGCTCTGATGAAGAGAATGAGCCATGCTGTCAGAGAGATCAGAAAGGTCGACGGCTACAATACACTGATAAGCTTTGTTTTCGGATATGCAAAATACTCTGATTTCATGGATATTGACAGACTCTTCCTTGAGGCGGATAAGAAGCTTCATGAAAGTAAGAAAAAGAATGATCTGTAAACTATAATTTATATAATGATTACATCAATGGGCGGATGCTATAGAGCATCTGCCTTTTTTTGCCTACTAAATACGGTTTCTTCATTACATGGATAATGGAGATCTGCTACCGGAGGGGTTTTAAATAATATTTTTTTTCAGTTTCATTTCAGATTGACATTATAAGATACAGCCATAAGGAACAGAAAGGGCCGGAAAATAGACAGAAAATAAAAAAGCAAACCGGTCGTGAAAGAGAATACGATAAGGGTTAAAAGGAGGAAAAACCATGTATAAGAAAATAACAGCAGGAATCATCTCAGCGATGCTTATAATATCACTCGCAGCTTGCGGGTCATCATCAAAGGACAGTGCAAACAGTTCAAGTCAGTCAGCAGGAACTACAACCATCATAGCAACGATTGACGGAACGACCAGCGAGAACACTACTGAGACAACAAGTGTTGACGCGACTGCAGCAACAAGCGAAGGCACAACGGCTTCAGGAAACAGCATAAACACGGAAACGGTAACAACAGTAGCAAATGTAAGCTCAAAAGGAATACTTGATACAGCAGAGCTCTTCACAGAGAGAGATCTTACGATGACAGCTGATACATCCGAAGCACAGTATTTCACAGTAAGTGACGGACAGGATATCAGCATCAAGGCAGCAGGAGTTTATGTGATCAGTGGAAGTGCATCAGAGGTTACGATCACGGTTGATGCAGCAGACGATGACAAGGTTCAGATAGTTCTGGACGGCGTATCTATCACGAACACAGACTTCCCTTGCATCTATGTTAAGAATGCAGACAAGGTATTTGTAACAACATCCGGAACAAACAGTCTGGCGGTTACAGGAAGCTTCACAACCGATGGTGATACGAAGACTGACGCAGTTATCTTCTCTAAGGATGATATTACACTGAACGGTACCGGAACACTTACGATCAACTCTTCCGACAATGGTATCAGCGGTAAGGATGATCTGAAGATCACAGGCGGCACGTTTAATATTACAGCGGCTGACGCGGCGATAGAAGCCAACGATTCGATAAGGATCGCAGATGGAGTTGTAACAGTTAACGCAGCAAATGACGCCCTCCATGCAGAGAACGATGACGATAACTCAAAGGGCTACATATATATCTGTGGCGGAACACTGAATCTTACAGCAGGAGATGACGGTATCCACGCAACCACAGTGGTTCAGATAGATGGCGGAACAATCGATATAACAGCATCTGAGTGTATCGAAGGAACCTACGTACAGATAAATGACGGAACTGTAAGTATAAATGCAAGCGATGATGGAATTAACGCAGCCAAGAAGTCAACTACCTACACACCGACTATCGAGGTTAATGGCGGATATATCACAGTAGTGATGGGCCAGGGAGATACAGACGGCTTCGACGCAAACGGTAATATTTACATAAACGGAGGAACTGTAGATGTGACAGCGCAGTCACCTTTCGACTACGATGGCACGGCAGAACATAACGGAGGTACGATAATAGTCAACGGAGAAGAAACAAATGAGATAACCAACCAGTTCATGGGTGGCGGCCAGGGCGGAGGACGTCCCGGAGAACATCCCTAACGGCTTTGAAGGAGGAAACGGACAGTTCACGAACGACTTTAACGGAGGAAACGGACAAAGACCGGAAGATTTTGACGGTGAAAACGGACAATTTCCGGGAGGTGGAATGAGACCCGGTGACTTTAACCCGGATGATCTTCCTGATGATTTTGATCCAAATAACAGATAGAAAAAAATACCGGATTGCAAGATAAACACAATCCGGTATTTCTTTATGTTTTATGATAATTTCCTGACTGAAGCTTTCTTTTCCGAATCTTTCTTCGCTTTATTCTTGTCAGGATTATTGACAGCCTGGGCTTTTTTTTCATCGGCGAGGAACTTCTTGTAGTTCTTGTTGAAATCTTTATCAACAACCTTCATAAGAGGTTCGGTGGATTTGATAAGCTTTCCTACAGTATCAAGTCTGGCTGCACCTTTACCGGACTGTGGACCGGCTATGATGCCCTGCCTTTTATCATAATACTTAAGGGCTCTTTTATGAAGAGAGTTAATAGTCGAGCCTTTAACGAAACCGCCGTTCATTCCGTATTCCTTGAAGAAATCCTCATATGAAGCCATAAGCTTTTCCATGTACTCGCTCGGCTTTTTACCTTTGTTGAGATCAACCAGATCAGCGTAGGTTGTCTGAATCGCTTCCATCTTGTCTGCGGGGATATTATAGGTTGTATTGTCAAGAAACTTCTCGGCAAAAATCTTAAGCCTTCTGTTCTTTTTTATCCTGTTACTCTTCTCTGAATTCTCTTTGATATTTTTATTGATATCGGACTTAACAGCGCTGCGATATTCAGCTAAAAATACAGCCGCAGGTGTGTGATTCTCAATAAGCTTCAGAAGTCTTGGATCCCTGCGTATTTCTTTACGCATTTCAGTAACCTGTGCGTTGAATTTCTCAAGGTTAATATGTCCGGTAGTTTTGTCTATGCACTTTGCAAGAACAGAGTTTTTGGCAGCTTTGGTAGTAAGTGTTCCGGCAATGACCAGATCAACGGCATCAGTATACTGGCTTGCATAGAATCTGCCATCCTCGACTCCGGACTTCTTTAAATCAGTCAGCTTATTCTGGCAGTATTCCTTAAGAGTATCATATTCTATAATTCCGCGCATAAGGGCGTCGCCAAGGAAAGGGGCATCTACATTATCAACTGCCTCCCGGACGATCGTGCTCATGGTATTGTATTTGTTATGAACATCACGTAAAGACTGGTATCCGATTCTTTCGGCAGATACCTCTGTCTTCAGGTAGAGGGAGAAGAAAGGATCGTTAAGGAATTCCTTCTTCCTCGCGTTGATCTCTTTATTATACTCTTCGGGTGAATAGAATATTTTATCAGGGCTTTTTGATTCTTCTTCTATTTTGTCATAGGTTGCGAAGAATTCTGCCATCTTGTCTAGAAGAGCACTGTCATAAACAGCTTCTTCATGCTTACGACGCTTGTTTCTGAAGTATTTATCCAGTTCTTCGGCAAGACTGTTCAATCTGGCGACGTCGTCAACACGCTCGTTCTCGGTGTTTTCGAAGCCAACCTCTGCGGGATCGTCAGATTTGTTCATATCCATGTCGACGCTCATTGTATCATTAAGAGCGTTGTTCTCGAGGATGTTTTCAACATCCTTTATGTCGGGGATTTTATTTGGATCCTCGGAAAGAATCCTCATTTTCGCGTTTTTTTCGTTGACAGTGAATTCAACATTGTAAGGGTTATTAATCTTTATATCGTCAGAAAGCGCGCCGAGCTCGCTGTCATCTACAGCATCGACAGCATCCTCAAGAGGCTTGATCTCTTCTATATCCTCAGAAAAAAAATCTTTAATATCATCAGGTTCATTACTGTTTATGAATTCAGTTTCCTTCATATGGGCACCCCCTTTCTATTTATCGTGATTCAGATTATAGCACGCAAAGTGCAACAAAAGCGTAACAAAGGAAGGGGTATTTCCTAAAAGTTTTTTATATATTTTCGGTCGGTTTTATGGTAAAATATCAATAATATTGTGGACGGAGGGGTCTATAAAATAATGAAAAGCTATAAGAGCGATCTGTATGTTATCGTGAATCTTACCGGCGGCGGTGGAAGGGCAAAAAGGACCTACGCACGTGTAAGGGAAATACTCCTGAAGAACGGAGTGGATTTTAAGACATTTGCGTCGAGATATCCCGGAGATGTAAAGCTTTTCGTCGAGAAGCTGACCGACAGGGTTGACGGAGTCATTAATCTAGCGGTTGTTGGCGGAGACGGAACCATAAATGAAGTGATAAACGGAATAAAGGATTTCAGCAGGACCAGAGTGGGCGTTATTCCTACAGGCTCCGGGAATGATTTTGCAAGAGGTCTTGGACTTCCGAAGGACACCGACAAGGCGGTCGGAAGGATACTGAAATGTCTTGCGGCAGATAATATTATTTCAGGCGAGGAGTTTACGCGTAACGGTGAAACTAACGTGGTAAGGCAGGTTGATGTGGGACTTACGACGGTTTACGGAGATGAGAATGTTGCGCTTCAGCTTGGTAAGGCTGCGGGAGTTACATCTCTTCAGAGACGTTACGGCATAAGCTCGGGAATAGGCCTTGATGCGCTTGTATGTAAAAAGGTTGATAATTCGAGGATAAAGGGCTTTATGAATCGTTTAGGGTTCGGCGGCCTGTCATATATAGTGATGACTGTGATCTCGCTTTTCACTATGGAGCAGAATGATGTTAAGCTGGTTTATTCTGCGGAAGACTGTGTGGATGCGCGCTGTGAGCAGAAGATAGATAAGCTCATCTTCTTCGCGGCAATGAATATGAGGTGCGAGGGCGGCGGAGTTCCGATGGCTCCGAAGGCCGATTACAGTGACGGAGAGCTTTCGTGCACGCTTGCACACGGTGTTCCGAGATGGAAATCCTTCTTCATCCTGCCGATACTTGTTATGGCAAAGCATGAGAAGGTGAAGTGCTTCAAGCTCTTCAATGATAAAAAGGTTGAACTGTTCTCCAACAAGGAGATGGTCGTACATATTGATGGAGAATACGGCGGAGAGTCGAAGCATGTAAGCTTTGAAGTTCTTCCAGAGAAGATGGTAGTTATGACCGGAAGGTAGTACGGATATGTGGATAGCAATTTTATTCATGGCGCTTGCGGCGACGATCGCGAGTATATTTTATCTGATCGGCAGATTCAAGAAGTTTTATTTTGTCAGAAGACTGGCGCGGGGCAGCAAGAAGAGGTTAAAGCTCTTCGGGTTTCTGTGCCTGCTTCCGCTGATCGTTTACGGCGTCTTCGACCTGGTAAATGCTATCATCATAATGCTTCATCTTTCGGTATTCTGGCTGATATTTGAGGCGTTTGCGTCGCTTCACAGAAAGCTGAAGAAGCGCAGGAGAGCGAGGCTGAAGATAGATCTTCCTTATGAGGTTGGTGCGGATACTGAGGCTGAAGTTGATTCTGCGGTTAGCACTGAGGCTGTGGTGAGAGGTGAATCTGAGGACGGTGACACTGCTGCAGATGCCGTGAGTAGAGATGACGATAAGAAGCAGAATGAATCAGAGAACGACGGCAAGAAATACTGGCTCGGCGCTGCGGTATTAATCTTCACGACAGTTTATCTCGCAATCGGCTGGTACAATGCACACCATGTTGCTATCACAAAATACATGGTTAATACAGAGAAAAATATAGGCAAAGACACGATTAGGATAGTCCAGATAACGGATTCTCATGTCGGAACAACCTTCGACGGAGAAGGCTTTGCAGAGCATATGAAGACTGTTCAGGATCTGCATCCGGATATAGTTGTTATCACGGGCGACTATGTTGATGATTCGACCACAAGAGAAGATATGGTCCGAAGCTGCGAGGCACTTGGAGAGCTGGAGACCACATACGGTATTTATTATGTATATGGTAATCATGACAGAGGGTATTATTCTTCGAGAGATTTCAGCGCGGATGATATGGAAGCTGAGCTTATGAAAAATAATGTTGTGGTACTTCAGGATGAGACCGTTCTGGTCAATGACTCAATTTATGTTGTCGGCAGGAAGGATGCAAGTGCAGAACGTGGAAGAGGACCGGATAAAGGCGGCAGACTGTCGGCGCAGAAGCTGACGGAGGAGCTTGATAAGAGTAAGTTCATCCTGATGCTTGACCATCAGCCGACAGATTATGATAATGAGGCGGCTTCGGGAGCGGATCTCGTGCTCAGCGGCCACAGCCACGGCGGACAGCTTATACCGCTCCAGTTTATCGGACAGTATATCATAAGGTCGAATAACAGAACCTATGGAATAGAGAAGAGGAAGGATACGACCTTTATCGTATGCTCAGGAATATCAGACTGGGCAATTGATTTTAAGACCGGCTGCATCTCAGAGATCGTAGTTGTGGATGTTCAGAAAAAAGATTGAGAAAGGTAAAAGGCAGGGGACAAGAATGAGGAACAAATACGGTAAAAATGTATTTATCACAGGGGCGTCAAGCGGTATCGGCAAGGCATGCGCGAAGAGATTTGCGAAGGCCGGCTGCAAGGTAACAGGCGTTTCGAGAAGCTGTGAGGAGATAGTGAAGAAGCATTCGTGCGGCGGCTCTCTTACGATGAAGAGGATGGATGTTACAGACGAGGCTTCGATCAAGAGAGTTATCGATGAATGCGATGAGATAAATATTGCTGTGCTTGCTGCGGGCAGCGGTGTCGCAGGTCCTGTGGAGGAGCTGCCTATGTCTTATGCAAGAGAGCAGATGGAGGTTAATTATTTCGGCGTTCTGAATATGCTCCAGGCGATCATCCCAAAAATGAGAGAGCAGGGTAAGGGCCTGATCGTTATCATCGGTTCGGTTGCCGGAAGGATTTCCATCCCTATGCAGAGTCATTATTCATCAAGCAAATACGCTCTTGAGGCTCTTTCGGATGCGCTAAGAATGGAGCTGAGATCCTTTGGCATTAAGGTAGTCGTAGTGGAGCCGGGAGACACGAAGACAGGCTTTACAGATAAGAGAAAAACCTTCGTTAAGGAGGATTCGGTTTACGAAGCGGCAGTCAGAGATGCTATCGGTCAGATGGAGAAGGACGAAAGAGGCGGCGTTTCGCCAAATAAGGTTGCAAGCGTTGTGACAAGGCTT